>Ga0209689_1000334_pt1 | contig 31372 bp, 23 predicted proteins | sample GraSoiAngelo_149_FD_187119 | JGI IMG/M metagenome (GOLD analysis project Ga0209689, IMG submission 187119) | Grasslands soil microbial communities from the Angelo Coastal Reserve, California, USA - 14_1009_09_30cm (SPAdes) (version 2) | ecosystem: Environmental > Terrestrial > Soil > Grasslands ... | reverse complement strand
ATCGCCAAACGGCTTGAGGAAATCATGCGCAAGACTGCTCTAAAGTATCGAGCGGAGATCAGCGCTCTGGAAATCGTGCCAGACCAGGTTCACCTGCTTTGCGAAGTGGACCCTCAGTTTGGGATCCACCGTTTTGTCAAGCGCATCAAGGCTGTAACGTCACACGTCTTGAGAAAAGAATTCGTCAGCCTCCGAAAGCGCCTGCCAAGTCTGTGGACGAATTCGTACTTGGTCTCAACCGTGGGCGGTGCACCGCTCGAAGTCATGAAGCAGTACGTGGAGAATCAAAAGAATGTCTGACGAATACATTACGCCCACGGCCCTTGGTGCCGAGCGTAACTGCAGCCGTAGCAAGGTCGCACTGCAGCCTGATAAGACGTTTCGAATCGCAGGCTGGGGCGGCCAAAGTGGTTCTCTTTTTGCGATGCCCCGCGTCATAGCCATCGAACAAGAGTACCAACCTTGCAATGTCCAATAGTAACTCCAAAGAATCCCCCGCCTTTTGGCGTGGGGAGTCTTCAATTTCCTTTTCCCGCGTTATTCTCCCGGAACCGGGAGTGCGCAGCCGAAAGCGCAAAGAAACTTCGATATGTGAAGCCCGCGCGGCTGGCCGTCGGACACGGCGAGACGATTGAATCTCCGCTTGCAGCCATGGATCAAGGCATTGAATTGGCCTTCGGAGCAATGCGGGAAAATGCTAGACTGAAGTGACTTTCGAGTGGCGATGGAGTTCGCCATAACCGTCCCGGTGATGTTCCCCGGTGCTGATGACTCCTGGCAGCCCAGTGGCGCCAGGAGTTTTTTGTTTGGTGAACCGCGGGCCATTGGCGCGCCCGCCGGGGCAAGTGACGGATTGGAGCGACATTGCGTCTTGCGCTGATCGCGGTTTTTGGCGCCGTTGGCACGCTGGCGCGTTACGGCCTCCAGGGCGTCGTACAAGTCCGCGCGGCAAGCACCTTCCCGGTCGGCACCCTGGTCGTCAACTTGACTGGCTGCTTCCTGCTCGGCTTGATCGGCCAATTCACGCTCAATCGCATGGTGATTTCCCCGGACTGGCGCGTGGCCATCGCCGTCGGTTTTTTCGGCGGATACACAACCTTCTCCAGCTTCGGCTGGGAAACGGCCAAGATGCTGGAAGCCGGCGAGTGGGCCTGGGCCACCGCCTATGTGGGAGCAAGCGTAGTCGCTGGCCTGCTTTTGTCGGTTGCCGGAATTCGCCTAGCTAATCGCTTCTAGTCGCACTGGAATTCAGCTGGGCCATTGCATCTGGTTGCGACGCCCGTAGGGGAACCAGACATCGTGCCCTTCAATCTGTAGGCTAGGGCGATGAGTTTGTGACACTCCGCGTTGCGAGTGTCGCGAGTCACGAGGTTCACACATGACCCACGAAAAATTCGAAGGCGAACGCACGCTGATGCGCATCCACATCGGCGAATCGGACAAATGGCATGGCAGACCCCTCCACGAAGCCATCGTGGATATGCTAAGGAAAGACGGCTTCTCCGGCGCAACCGTGTTGCGGGGCGTCGGCGGCTACGGCGGCTCAAGCGTCTATCACACCGACAAGCTGCTGCGCTTGTCGCAGGACCTCCCCATCATTCTTGAAGTCATCGAATCCATCGAGCGCATCGAAAGAATTCTCCCCCACCTGGACGAAATGGTGGAAGGCGGCCTCATCACTCTCGAAAAAGTCCGCGTCATCCTCTACCGCGCGGCCAAGAAATAAATTTGGAGCGTGGCGGCGGAGCTGCCGCTCTGGCACGCTCCGCCCCTCTCGATTTTGAATTTCAGGTAAATCACTATCCGCAAAGCTCCGAACTTTTAACTTTGCACTTTCAACTATAAACTGCCTTCCCATGCCCGACGCCCCCGAAGAGCAATCCTGGCTGAATCGCACCGTACTCGGCGTCGGCCTAACCAGCCTCTTAAGCGACTGGAGCCACGAAACCGCTACAGCTGTGCTCCCCGCATTTCTGGCCGCCATCGGCGCAGGCCCGATGTGGCTTGGCGCCATCGAAGGTATCGCCGACGGTCTCTCCAGCTTCGCAAAACTCGCCGCCGGCCACTACACCGATCGCCTGAAGCATCGCAAGCCTCTTGCTGTCTTTGGCTACGCCTTCACCGCTCTGGCGACGGCGTCGTTCGCCTTCGCCACCCACGCCTATCATGTCCTCTTCGGCCGCGTCGCCGCCTGGATGGGTCGCGGTGTGCGCTCGCCTGCCAAGAAGGCCCTGCTCGCCGCCGATGTCCCGCCGAGCGCCTACGGCCGCGCCTTCGGTTTCGAGCGCTTGATGGACACGCTAGGCGCCATCGCCGGCCCGCTCACTGGGCTCGGGCTGCTCGAAGCAACTGCGCATTCTTATCGCAAGGTTTTTCTCTGGACGCTTCTGCCCGGCCTCACCGCCGTCGCGATTTTCTGGCTGCTCGTCCGCGAGCGGCCCATCGCAGCCCGGCCTCCACGATCCTTCCTCCTCGGTCTGCAAGCGCTGCCGCTTCCTTTCCGCCAATTACTCGCGGGCGTGGGAGTCTTCGGCGCGGGCGATTTCTCGCACACCATGCTGATTCTTTACGCCACGCGAACGCTGGCCCCCGGCCACGGCATGGCCCGCGCAGCAACCCTCGCCGTCGGCCTCTATACGCTCCACAACGTTTTCTATGCCGGCTCGGCGTATCTCAGCGGCTGGCTGAGCGACCATGTGCCCAGTCGCAAAGCGGTCCTCGCAGGAGGATACGCGCTTGCCGCGGTCACCGCGCTCCTTCTCTGCAGCGGAACAAATTCCCTAGGGCTGCTCGCGGTGATTTTTGTTCTGGCTGGTCTCTACATCGGCACCGAAGAGGCGCTCGAAGATTCTCTCTCCGCCGAACTGGTTCCCAAAGAGCAACACGGCATGGCCTTCGGCACCCTCGCTGCCGTCAACGCCGTCGGTGACTTCGTCTCCAGTCTCCTCGTCGGCTTCATGTGGTCGGCCTTCAACGTCCAGACCGCCTTCGCCGCCTCCGCGCTCCTTTTCATCATCGGTGCTATATTCATTTTGCGGCTTCGCTAAGTCTTTGAGACTTCGCCATGCCCGACCTTTCCGAGAGCCTCTCCGCGCGACTTTCTCGCCGTCGGGCGTCGCTCTCAGTGAGTCCGGGGTTGCGCCACTCGCGGGGTGATGCGCCAGCGAGAGTCCAGATTCATGGACCCCTAACACGTGGAACCCTTATTCCGTACAACTTGCCTTCTGACACTCGCAGCATCCCCATCTTTGCTGCTTCTCGATGTCCTCGTTGAATGCACCCATTTTCCGTCTTGCGTCGCCAAACGCCCCGTGCTACCTTAAGCGAACAAAAGGCGAAGCAAGAAAAGGCGCTCTTCATGCCCGAATCGCTGGCAGTTCGCAGGTCCCCCATGTCGGCAACCATCACCCGCGTTCACGAAGTCCTCGACGCCTTTGCCGCCCGCGACCACAGCGGCGAAATCCTCACCGCCGTGCGCCATTTTCCTGCACGCGATGCCCAATGGGCGGACTTCCCTGCTTGGGTGCATGCTGACCTGGCCTTCTGCTACGCCGCCAAGGGCATCCGCCGCCTGTACATCCATCAAGCTGCCGCAGCGGAAACCGTCCACGCCGGAAAAAACGTAGTCATCGTCACGCCCACAGCTTCCGGAAAAACGCTGTGCTACAACCTGCCGGTGTTGAACGAGGTGCTCGAGAATTCCGACACCCGCGCGCTCTACCTCTTCCCCACCAAAGCGCTCGCGCAAGACCAGCTCGCCGAACTTCACGACCTCAACCAGCGTCTGCAAAATCGCTTCGGCGTTTTCACCTACGATGGAGACACCCCCGCCGACGCCCGCAAAGCCATCCGCGAAAAAAGCCACGTCGTGCTGACCAATCCAGACATGCTGCACACCGGAATCCTGCCACACCACACGCGCTGGACGCGCCTGTTCGAAAACCTCCGCTACATCGTCATCGACGAACTCCACACCTACCGCGGCGTCTTTGGCAGCCACTTGTGCAATGTCCTGCGCCGCCTCCGCCGCATCGCTCGCTTCTACGGCCGCGATCCCCAATTCATCTGTTGCTCTGCAACCATCGCCAACCCCGGCGACCTAGCTTCACGCCTTCTGGAATCCGAAGTCGAAGTCTTGAATGTCAATGGCGCGCCGGCCGCGGAGAAGACTTTCGTTTTCTACAATCCTCCGGTTGTAAATCGCGCCCTCGGCATCCGCCGCAGCTACATCAACGAAGCCTCTCGCGTCGCGCAGGAATTCCTGAAACGCGATCTGCAAACCATGGTGTTCGCCAATTCGCGCCTGCACACGGAAATCCTCCTCACCTATTTGCAGGACGCAAATCCCCAGCCGCCGGGAAAACCGGAAAACATTCGCGGCTATCGCGGCGGGTACTTGCCGAACGAGCGCCGCGAAATCGAACGCGGCCTTCGCGAGGGAAAAATCCGCGGAGTTGTTTCGACCAGCGCGCTCGAGCTGGGCATTGATGTCGGCTCCCTCGATACTGTTGTCATGGCCGGATACCCCGGCACCATCGCCGCCACCTGGCAGCGGGCCGGCCGCGCCGGCCGCCGCAGGGGAAGCTCCTGCGCCGTGCTGGTGGCCTCCTCTGCGCCTCTCGATCAATTCATTGTTCGCCATCCCGACTATTTCTTCGGCAACACTCCCGAGCACGCTTTCATCCAGCCCGACAATCTCGAGATCCTCATCAATCATCTGAAATGCGCGGCGTTCGAATTGCCCATCACGCCGCGCGACAAATTCGGCGATGTCGACCTCCCAGATCTTTGCGCGCGGCTCGCCGAAGCCGGTTTTCTCCATTTAGCGGGAGATAATTTCCATTGGACGCAGGAGGCCTATCCCGCCGATACCATAAGCCTGCGTTCCGTCACGAGCGACAATTTCGTGATCGTCGACGTCACCGCTGCGCCAAATGTCATCGGCGAAATTGATTTCCCCAGTGCGCTGGCGTACGTCCACGAAAAAGCCATCTACCTCCACGGCGGCCAGCAACACCACGTCGAACATCTCGACTTCAAGGAACGCAAAGCCTTCGTCAAGCGCGTCGACGTCGACTACTACACCGACGCCGTCCGCTACACGCAAGTCCGCATCTTAGAAGTCGCCGCCGCCTCACAACAGACCGACGCCGTTTCCCTGGGATCCGCGCACTCCCGCTCCCACGGCGACGTGCTCGTCCGCTCCCAAGTCGTGGGCTTCAAGAAAATCAAATTCTTCACCAACGAAACCATCGGCGACGGCAAACTCGAACTCCCCGAAAACGAAATGCACACCACCTCCTACTGGATCACTCTCGAACGCCCGCTCCTCGACTCACTTCCTTTCACCGTGAGCGAGCGCCAGAGCGGCATGTTCGGTCTCCTCCAGGCCCTCGAATCCGTCGCCACCCTTCTCCTCATGTGCGATTGCCGCGACCTAGGCACGGCCATCGGCGAACGCCCGTTTATCCTGCGGCCACTGAAAGTGGCTGCAGGGCCCTCATCCGATTCGTCAGATCCGCACGCTGTCATCCCGAGCGAAGCGAAGGATCACGCGTCACTTTCGATCACCTCTCCGTTCGAAGCAGACTGCTCTCCAGCTCGGTTGCAGGACGCCATCTCCAGCAATGCCAAGGAATTCTTCGAACCAAATCTTTATCTCTTCGACGCCTACCCCGGCGGAATCGGCTTCTCCGAAGCCCTCTTTCGAACGCACGCTCTGCTCATAGAAAAAACCCGCGAACTTATCGCCGCGTGCCCCTGCAAGCAAGGCTGCCCCTCCTGCGTCGGCCCCGCCGGCGATCTCGCCCCGCGCGCCAAAGAAGCCGCCCTCGCCATCCTCGACAGGTTGCGTGCCTAAAATGCCTGCAACCACCGACAGATTCTCCAGGCTCGCTGCGCTGAAGCCCACGCGACCAATCCCGGCGCGGCCCGCCGCCCTCTTAACACCCGGCGAAGCAGACTCGGTCGGCCGGCTCCTCGGCGCGGGCGTCGCCAATACGCATTTCGGCGAGCACCTGGCCATTCGAAACTGGTTTTCCACTCCGGAATTTACTGAGCCATCGTGCATAGCGCTGGAATTACTGTCGCGCACGCGCAATGAATCGCTCTCCCGCAAAACGCGCACCGCACTGGAAGACCCGACGAAGTGGCTTTTCCTCGATACGGAAACTACCGGACTCGCGGGCGGCACCGGCACGTATGCCTTTCTGATTGGCCTGGGGTGGTGGGATGCGGGAGGTTTGCAGGTCGAACAATTCTTCATGCGTGATTTTACTGAAGAATATTCAATACTTCATGAGTTATCTACGCGTGTTGTCGAACGACCCGTGCTGGTTACCTTCAATGGCAAATCGTTCGATTGGCCGTTGCTCGAAAATCGTTTCACGATGACGCGCTCCATCGCTGCGCCGAAACTCGCCGCTCACCTTGATTTGCTGCATCCCGCCCGCGCGTTGTGGAAGCTCCGTCTCGGTTCCGTGCGGCTCGCGGAACTCGAACGCCATGTCCTCGACGCGCCCCGGCTCGGCTGGCATCGCGAAAACGATGTGGCGTCGGCGCTGATCCCGCAATTTTATTTCGATTACCTGCGCGGCGGGCCCGCCGAGCCGCTCGCGGGGGTCGTGCGCCATAATCAGATGGATTTACGCGGGCTGGCCGCTCTGTTCGGGAAGATCAACACGCTACTAGCCGAGCCAGCCGATTCCGCAAACGAAATCGAAAGCCTGGATCTCTTCGGGCTTTCAAGATTCTTGCAGCGGCGCGGTGACGCCGATCGCGCGCATTCCGCGTGCGCGCAGGCCCTGGCGATTGGCCTGCCGGCGGAATTCCGCCCGAAGGCGCGCCGCGATCTTGCGCTGATGGCCAAGCGCCGCGGCGAACACGAGCGCGCCGCCGAGATATGGCTGGACATGGTTGCCGATCTGCACGAGGGCATTCACGCCTGCGAGCAACTGGCCATTTACTACGAGCGTCACGCCAAAGACCTGGCCAAGGCGGCTCAATTTGCCAAATTGGCGGTTGCCGCGCTGCGGCGCCAGCGCGCCAATTCGCGCGACCTGCTTCTCACGGCGCGGTTTGCGCGGCTGGAGGAAAAATTCCTGCAACGAGTGGCGCGGCTGGGGCGGAAATCGCGGCTGTCTTCGCAGGCGCGGCCCCGGGACGCTCGCGTGGTGGCGGAGCCAAAGGCCAGTTCAGGGTTTTGGTGAAACCGTCGAACATGTTGCGGGTCGCCCCTTCCAGGGTCACGCACTCGTCTCCCAGACAATCCAGGAACACCCCGCCATCGGGAGTATCAAACGAGAAAAAGTTTGGGCGGCGGAGCAAATTCGTGCGCTCCGAGTACTTCTTCTCGAGCGCCTCCGAATATTGCCCGAAGAAACGCGCCGCGAGTTCTTCGCTGTCCAGGTAGAGACGGGTCGCCAGGAGGAGTCTTTTGGTTCCTTTCTGCTCGAAGACCATATAGCGGTCGCCATCCCACGCTGCTGCCAGGGACTTGGCCCGATCGTTGTCGAGGAATTGTTTCAATACTTCCTTCCAGCCAAATTCACCCATGATGTTTTCGTCGAGCTTTGACCAGTTATCGCCGAGCATCTTTTCCAGCGGCGGAAGAGTTACACTCCTGGGAGTCTTGCCGGACCGATAGAGCGCCGGGTGGAGGATCTGCTGTGTGGAAACCGGCGGCTTCTCGAACAAGCCCGGGAGAGCGGACCAGCCGGTATTCTTCATGACTGCAGCCGAGAAGGTAAGTCCGCCGAGATAGGGAAACATCAGCGCGTCCTTGAGGAACGGTGGAGCTTTTTGCAGCGTAGGAGTGCTGCCCAAATCGCCAATCAAGACGCCCGGGTCGAAGTCCGGCACGTCCTTCAGGGAGCGGCCCGTCCCCAGCATCAGGTAATCAATCATGGCAGCCATGGCGCTGCCCTCCAGCACGGAGTCGCGCGCCAGCTCGGCATCCTCATTGGGCCGGGCTGCTTTGGCCCACGCTTCGATTTGGAAATGCTGGTCCTCCAGCGCATGCGTCAGTTCATGCGCCATGACCATGCGCTGGTCGGCAAGCGGGCTCCAGTCCGCGATGTAAAACTCGCGGGTCTTCGGATCATAAAGCCCTTCGACCTGTTCCGTGAGCACGTTGACCATGAACGAATCGAGGTCGAATCCCTTGGGAAGGAGGCCAAAGGCTTCGGCGCTGCGCTCGTCGGCGTAGCGTTCGGCGGCATTCTTGTCTTCGTTCATCTGCTTGATGACGTAGGCGCGGATTTCCTCGCGCGAACGTAGGGATTTTTTCAATGGCGTGACCAATTTCAGGCCAGTGATTTGGCTCATCTGGCCGAGAACTTCATCGGCAGCAGCGATGAAGTCGGCGTCGGTGACCGGTTTGGAAACCGCGGAAGGCGGAGCGACAGCCGCTTCCTGTGCCTGTACGGCGACACCACCGAGGAAAAGGACCAGGCTCAAATAGAGAGCGCACAGCCCGAGACCGGAGAGTTTCACGTGGGAGGCCATATGCTTTGCAGAATAGCAGATTCCAAATTGCGCCGTCGGACAACTGCGGGCACGATGTATCGTGCCCCTACAAACATCGGAAGCGGTGAATAGTGCCGTGCTCTTTTCTCTGGGGCGCAGCCTGCCAAGATCCCTTGGCGTTTGCTGCGAGCCTGCAAAGGCAAAAACGGCAACCAGCGTTAGTTCAGTTTTTCTTGCGGGTGAAGTGGAAGAGCATGGGGATATCCTTGTCATCCTGGCGCCAAGTCCAGGTTTCGATGATGTGATCGGCGTCGTTGAAGCTGAGGACCAGGTGATGCTGGTGTCCCGTGGAAGGCGATTTGAGGTTGCCGGCACCCTGGAAGTCGAAGCTGAGCTCTTTGACATCGTCGGAATCGGGCACCACGCGCATGCGCGGCTGGTTGTTTGTGGGGCAGTAATGGACGAGGGCGATGCCGTCGCCGTCGATGCTGTAAAGGGTGACCATCTCCTCCATGCCTGAAGGGGAGAGCGTCTCCATGACGGCGGTGCCGGAGGCCAGGACTTGGAAGCTGGTTTTCACGGCCATGCCGTGGCCGTCCTTGCCTTCCCAGTCGCCGGAAAGCGATTGCAGCTTCTTAGAGGCGGCGGCGGAATGCGCGCCGGCCCACAGCGGCGCAGCGATGGATGCTGCCAGCAGCAGAAGCACGGAGTATTTGCGTCGTGTCACGGATGCCTCCCGTAGGAGAACGGCGCGGCAGGACCACACAGAGCGATGGAGCCGCGATATGATCGCTTTGACGCCGCAACTGCGGGAATGGAAGCAGGTGCGTGCAGCCACGCTGCTGCGCAGAAACCCCCCGGCGGGCTAACCTGCGGCACCGCCACGGCGCGCCCGCGCCCCCAGAAATGCACAAATAGAGGCCAGAGAAGGAAACGGCGGACCGCAGTCCGCTTCTACAGGAGGAAAGAACCAAGCCCCTTTTCCGACCGGAGGACGGAATCTTCGATCGGCAAGTTCCCTTTCAATTCGTTCAGGGCGAGCAAGAGTGTAGTATTTGCAGGAGGCTTCGGAACCAGTGGGAGGAAATATGACCAGGCGGTGGATGAACCCAGGGCGAAGTTCGATTTGGCGCGCGGCCGCCTACGGCGTTTTCTTGCTGGGTGCGAATTTCACCGCGGCACAAACGCGTTCGCCGGCGCTGCTGGTGCTGGAGAAAAGCGACCATTCGCTGGCCATTGTCGATCCAGAGAACTTGCAGATCGTGGCGCGCGTGCCCGCTGGGCCGGATCCGCATGAAATCGTGGCAGCGCCGGATGGAAAACTGGCTTACATTTCGAACTACGGGGGCTTGGACAGCGCTTTGAACACGATCTCGGTAATCGATCTGGCAGCGCAGAAAGCGTTGCCGCCGATCCATCTCGGCGCGCTGCGCTCCGCGCATGGCTTGGCGTTCGCTGGCGGCAAGCTGTACTTCACCGTGGAGACAAACAAGGCCATTGGCCGCTACGATCCTGCCACGCAAAGCATTGATTGGGTTCTCGGGACTGGGCAGGACAGAACGCACATGGTTGTGGTCTCGGAAAGTCTCGACCGGATTGTCACTTCCAATGTCAGTTCGGGCACCATCAGCATCATCGAGCAGGTTTCTCCGCCCGCCAGCGGCTTCGGTCCCCCGCCGGGCAGCAATGCTCCGTCGGGTTCCGCGCCTCCTGCCGGCGAACCTCCTGGTGATGGACCTCCCCCCGGGATGGGCCCGCCGCCCGGCGGCCCTCGGAAAACATGGCGGGTAACTAACGTCCCAGCCGGCCACGGTGCGGAAGGCTTTGACCTGTCGCCCGACAGCAAGGAGATCTGGGCGGCAAACGCGCAGGACGCCACGGTGACGATCATCAATGCTGCAAGCAAGCGCGTGATCGAAACTCTGCCCATTTCGCTGCCGGGGGCCAACCGGCTGAAGTTCACCCCGGATGGTAAACGGGTCTTGATCGCCGGTGGAGGCGGCGCGGCCCCGACGGGCAGCAATCTCGTGGTGCTGGATGCGGCTACCCGGAAAGAGGTTAAGCAGATCAATCTCGGAGGTGGTGCAGCGGGTATTGTGATGGTCCCCGATCGCTCCCGAGCTTATGTGGCCGTCAGCGGGAAGGACAGGGTCGCCGTCCTGGATTTGAAGAGCCTGGAAGTCACCGGCTACGTGTCCACGGGGAAGCAACCTGACGGTCTGGCGTGGGTCCGGTGAAACTCAGTTCGCGAGGCGGTTCTGCTTTGAACAGGCCGGCAGTTGACATCGAATCTTTGTTCTGGAAACTTAACAGTATGGTGATTCGATTGCCCTGTGCACGTGGGGATCCGCCCAGCCCCCGAGGGTACTGATGCTTCCCGGTCTTCGTCTGCGGCAGGTCCGCGAACGACTTGGACTAACCTATCGCGATGTAGAGCGCGCCAGCCATGAATTGGCCGCGCGCCGAGGACGTCCCGACTTCATTCTCCACATCAGCAGGCTGGCCGATATTGAAAACCGCGGAGTCGTGCCGGGTCTGCACAAATTGTATACGCTAGCGACCGTTTACCGATTGAATCCCCTGGAGCTCTTTCGCTGGTACGATGTGCCCATCGAGGAGTGCTTTCATGATGGCACGTCGTTCGCGGTGCCGCAGACACATCTGATGGCGGCGCCGACATCGCTGCGGATACCGATGAAGTTTGACCCGGCGTTCGATCCGCGGCGAACTGAATTCCTATCGCGGATGGTGGAAAAGTGGGGCCACTTTGAGGGTGTGCTCACCAATAGCAATGGTCATCACATTTACGGGTATATCGGCATGTGCGACAGGCGAATGATGCCCCTGCTGCGTCCTGGGAGCATTGTGCTGGTGGATGCGTCCCTACACAAAATCGACGATGGCGATTGGACCACAGAGCATGACCGGCCGATGTACTTCGTGGAGGTGCGCGACGGATACCGTTGCGGGTGGTTCCATCAGGAAGGCTCGCGGCTGGTGATGCAGCCGCATCCGCTGTCGCATTGTTTTCCGGAGACGTGGCGCGTGCCGGAAGAGGCAGAAATCGTGGGGCGCGTGACCGGTGTGGTTACGCGGTTGAATGAGCCGGGGAATGTTCCTCCTCGAAGATCTCCAGAAGAGCCCGGAGATTGGAGCAGAAAAGTTCCTTGAGATAGTCTGGCGCCGCCTCCGGCAGAAAGACCCGGTAGGCTTCCATGCGGCGCCAGTGTGAAACCGCGCCAGGCAATCCACCTTCCATACCCGCGAGGAAGGCCCGCAAATCCTCCTGCTGGCTAGATAGCGGCGTTTCCAGGATGCGCTCGAAAATCTGTTCATGACAAAGCTGCAAAGCCTGCTGGATGGCTGCGTCCGGATAAAGGGCAGCCAGGCCAGCATGTTCATATCGGCCGCTGGAGAGGTCCCGCAAGGAAGCCATGTAGGTCAGCCGCGCAAATAGCCCGGGAATGCTGGCCAGGGTTGTCAGGGTGAAATCCTGAATGACTTTGTGGTTTTGCTGAAGCTGCGTAAGCGTTCTCATGCCGCCCCGTGTTCCGCATACGGAACATTCCCAAGCACAACGTCCCGCCAAAACTGTCCCTCCTCATGATGGCCCCGAGGAGGGCTCCACCCTTGAAGAAAATAATGATTGCAGTGGCAGTTTCTGTGTTGGCCGTTTTGATGGTACTGCCTGTTGTACGGTTCGTCAACGTTTCAGCCAGCGACCTCGTCACGATCGATCGCACGCTGTATGCCGACGGCGCACCTTGGCCGCCGCGGCTTGCACCAAAACCACCCTCAGTAAACGTGGATACGCTGGTGGCAGACGGGGGGCCGCTGCCTCCACCGATCCCGCCAACACCTTTGCCGAGCACTGTTCTAGTCTAAGGAATCTTTAATGCCCCTTTCGGCCGGAACTGCGTGAGCCGTTCCAGTACTGGCAGGGCTATTCCCAGGCGCATACTGACTATTTACCGCACCGTTACACAAGTGTTAGTATGCGCCGGGAATGAATGAGATCGATGCTTTCGACAAGGTGCTTTGGGGACTCAACGTTTGCCTGCAAGCCAGACTCTTGGTGCTGCTCCTCAACCGCAAGAACCATCGCATATTCCCATTCCTCTTCGTGTACCTGCTTATTGCATTCCTGCAAAACGTTGTCACCATGGCGAGCTACAGGATCTGGGCGTTCTCCTCGTCGAATGCCGTGAGGATTGCATGGGGGACGCAAGGACTGGTGATTCTTGGGCGGGCGCTGGCCGTTGCGGAGATTAGCCGGCGAGTGCTGGAAAGCTATCGAGGCATCTGGGCGCTGGCCTGGCGCATGCTTGTCGGAAGCGCCGTCCTCGTGTTGTTGTATTCCTTGGCCGTTGCCAGCTTTGAATGGCGGTTACTCGTGTTGAACGCGGACCGGGGCCTCGAACTGACGATGACTGTCGTCCTGGTGACGCTCTTTCTGTTTGCGCGTTACTACGAGGTAACCATAGAGCCCGCAGTCCGCTCGCTGGCGATCGGCTTCTTCCTTTATTCATGCTTTGCCGTGCTCAACGATACGATTCTAGAGAGTTGGAGGAATCGCTATGCAACACACTGGAATCTGGCCGGCATGTTGGCGTACTTGGCGAGCCTGCTACTTTGGAATTGGGCCGTTCGTGAAAGGCAACCCGAGATCACTCTTGGACCTGCCCTGCTTTCCCAGGGTGTTTACCAGACCCTGGCGCCGGAGATCAACCTCCGCCTGAAGCTCCTAAACGAACACCTGAATCAAATTCTGGGCCCGGAGGCCAAGAGACCGTGAGCCTGCTTTTCTATCTCTTCTCGGGACTGATCGCGCTGCTGCTCATCCTCTTTGTTTGGTCGGTTCGAAGCACCAGGAGGCGCGTGCCACCCTCCACGCGCGCGGAAATCCCCGACGACGACGGCCGCAGACACATGACGTACTTGTCGCAGATCCGGCAAGCACTCGCCGCGACAGATTACGAATTCCTCTCCAAGAGAGCCTCGAAAGAAATGGTGCGGCGGGTCCGTCGGGAGCGTCAGAGTGTCGCGCTCGGCTATCTGGCTGCATTGCGGAGGGATTTCCAGAGTCTATTGCGGATGGCCAGGGTGATTGCCGCGATGTCTCCACAGGTGGCTGCAGTACACGAGCTCGAAAGGCTTCGTCTGACGGCAAAGTTTGTATGGCAATACGAGGTGATTCGATGGAAGCTGTTGGCGGGCTTGGCCCCGGTGCCGCAATTGGACGGTTTGAGTAATCTGGTCAGCGGACTAAGCGTTCGAATGGAAAAGGCCATGAACGAGCTCGGGGAGCGCGCCGCGGCTGCGGCAGAGTTGGCTTCATCGGTGAATCGCCGCAGTCTGGACGTTACTTAGCAGCAAGTCCTTCACCGCCGCCAGGAGATCGGTGGCGTTGAGTGGTTTCTGGAGAACCTGACGGCCATCTCCGGCAAAAGGCGCGCCTCGGTCTGCAGACGGCGCGACGGCGCACATCCAGATCAAATTGCGACTGAGCGCGGGCTTATGCTGGGCCAGCCATTCGCCCAGGCCGTTTCCGCTCGCGCCATCGGAACTCTGAAGATCCGCGACGATCAGATCGAAGTCTTCTTGTTCCAGCAAGACGCAGGCTTGACGAGTATCTTTTGCCGTCCATACACGATGATCGCCGCCTCGCAGAATGGTTCCGACGGCTTCCAACACGGAATCATCGTGATCCACTAGGAGGATTCGTCCATCCCTTCCTAAGATGGTGCTTTGCCACGGTGTAAAGGGCGCGGGAGAAGCCTCTGGTTGACGGGGCAACTCGATGGTAAAAGACGCGCCACGGGCCGGGATATTCCTTACCCGAATGATTCCCCCATGTTCCGTGATGATTCCATAGCAAATGCTCAGACCGAGACCCGTTCCTTTGCCGACAGGTTTGGTAGTGTAGAAGGGATCGAAAACCCGAGAGGCGTCTTTCACCCCGGGTCCGCTGTCGGTGAACTCAATCGAGAACCGGTCACCATTAAGCCCCGTGCGCACCCACAGATCGCCTTCAGTCGAATGTTCCAGGATAGCGTCAACCGCGTTGTTCACCATATTTAGAAAAACCTGCTGCAGCTGGTGTGGATCGGCGGAGATGACGGGTAAATTCTCCGCAAGGTCCAGATGGATGCGGATGTTGTGCATACGCAAATCGTAGTCACGCAGCGCCAGCGTCTCCTCGAGGGCTTGGTTGATCTGCACGGGAACACGCTCAGGCTTATGCTGGCGGCCGAAGCTAAGTAGATTCTGCACGATGCGGTGCGTGCGTTGTGCCTGCTTGTAAAGTTTGTCGGCGTATTCCATGCCCTGCTGTCCCATTTGTCCGCTGGAGGTCAACAATTGGCTGTAACCGAGGATGGCGGTAAGCGGGTTGTTCAGTTCGTGCGCGACCCCGGAGATCAACTGCCCGACCGCCGCCAGCTTCTCGCTGTGGAGCAACTGCTCCTGGGTGCGGCGCAGATTTTCGTAAGCCTGGCGAGTCTGCTCATAGAGAATCGAGCGCTCGATAGCGCTGGAAATCTGGCTGCCGACGGCGATGAGCAGGTTCACGTCGGCCGCGGAGAACTCCCTAGGCGTGCGGCTGCCGACGACCAGACCTCCGATAACGTGGTCTTTGGACCACAAGACGACCACGTATGCGGCAGCAATCTCCTCTTTTAGCTGGACGTCGCGGAAAATCGGCGGCAGTAACAAACCCTGGGCGGAGAGAAACGTCGCGCGCACAGATTTGATATGCTGCATCAGCTCCGGGTTCAGGGAGACGGGCGGAAAGTGCGTTGCGAATTCTGAACGATGGCCAACGGCAGCGATGCGCCGCAACTGCGCGCCCTCCTGATCGAACAGATACAGCGAGGTGGCATCCAAATTGAAAAGCTCGGCCATCTGACGCAGCGTGCGATGCAGGGAATCGCTCAGGTCCATCGATTCCGTCAGCGTCTGGGCGATCGAATTTAATACCATGAGCTCCCTGTTGCGGCGCCGGATTTCGCATTCGGCCTGCTTCCGTTCGGTAATGTCGAGCAAGAAACCCTGATACGCGGTCACGTTGCCGGCGGCATCGCGGACCGCGATGGAAGATTCCAGCATGGTGCGTATCTCGCCATCCTTGCGCCGCATTTCGAATTCGAAATCGGCGACCGCCCCGTGCTGCTGCAAAAGCTTCGTGAGCCTTTCGCGATCGGATGTATTGGCGTAGAACGCAGCGGGAATGTCGATCCCCAGCAGCTCCTCGCGGTTCTCATAGCCGGTCATTCGAAGAAGCGCGTCGTTGAAATCCAGGAAACGCCCCTGGGGCGTGGAGATGAACACGCCTTCCTGAACGCTGGAGACCAGGGTACGGTATTTTTCCTCGGCGCGTTTTCGATCGGTGATGTCCTTCAAGACGTGGACGGTTCCGAGCTGTAGTCCGCTTGGATCTGTAAACGTAGAGTTGGAAGCCAGAAAATACCCGGCCAGCCAGGGATCAGGCTCGTCGCCTTCCCCACCAACACCCTCGCAGTAAGGGCAACTCTTGTAGGCAGCGTTTTGTACGGGGAGGAGTTCCGTGACGCTGCGGCCGACAAGAGCTCCGCCCGCACGCCCCAGGAGCTGGCTGAGCCGCTGATTGCTGCGCAGAATGCGCCCTGCGCGATCGTGGACCAGGATGGGATCGCCAATGGAATCGAACGTGTATTCCCACTGATGCTGCGCGGCGGTGACTTGTTCAAGCAAGGTCACGTTCTGAAGCGTCAAACCGAGTAAGTTCGCGATGTTGACCAGATAGGACAGCTCGTCCGGGTGAAACGGTCCGTGGCGTGTCGAACCGACGGCGATGACGCCCAATGGCCCTTGCTTGCCGGGAAGAGGCAGAGTAACCAGCGCTTTCAATCCGGCTTCGTCGACCTGCTTCCGAGCCGTAGGATCCCACTCATCTTCGGATTGCAGAAATTCGCATTCTCCTTTCATGACGCGCTGCGCCCAGGGCTGCATCGCGGAGAGCTTGGCATAGCGAGTCACGTACGACTGGTCGAATCCTACCGAGGCCCGCACCACCAGTTGCGCCGAACTTCCTTCGCCTTCCTTCAGCCGGACGATGCCGTGCGTGGCGCCGAGACTCTCCACGAGATGCGACAGAACCTGATCAATCACTTCCTGGACGGAAAGCGTCTGCATGCTTGCGGCTGTCAACAGCGTCAGGCGACGCATCTTGTCATTCAATTCTTCACTTCGAGTGCGCGCCCCCTCGAGGACAACCACCACCATGGCGATTCCCAAGGCCACTCCCAGAATATGGTCGAACGCCACGTGCAAGAGGAAAAGCGGACTATCCCTCCAGAGCGGACGGTTCAACCCATGCAGGCCACTCAGTAGGAAAATCCCGGCAAGAAGCTGTGCCCCATGACTGCGGCGCGCCAGATCAGACCTCCACATCATCCAGCCAGCAAGCAGGCAAACAACGGTCTCGAAAATCGCAGTTTCCCAATGAAGAGAAGCTACCTGTTGTGGGCCACGGCGCTCGGTATAGTAGATGGCTACCAGGATCAAGCCCATCAGCGGAACCGGAGACCACCGTCGCCGCTCCGAGCCTGCCGAGCAGTGCACCACGGCTACCAGGAAGAGAAGCAAGGCGGCGGCCTGCCCCAAGACGCTTGCCGGATTCAATCCCGGGAGCTGACGAATCAGCAGTGCCACCTCGCACAACGAGGAGAAAGTAAAGCAGCACCATCCGGCAAGCCAAAAACGGAAATAGCCCGCATGATGATCGCGGCGGAAAAGAAGAAAGAGCACCAGCAGAATGATAAAGGCCGTCGCTTCGAAGAAAGCGATCCCTAGCAGCCCTTGATTCGCCAACACCATGCCCCGCCTCCCGGCTGGTAGTGCCGTCGTTGCGGTACTCGTGCTGCCGCGAAGCTGGACGTGGACGGCGAGAAGCTGTGCGTGATAACCCTATCAATGACGCTAACACGCTATTTTCTTACTGGGCAAGGTCGTCCCCATTTGTGTGTGCCGTCACATATAATGGCTAGGGGGGGCCAACCTAACGTGGAGATGGAAAACATTCTGGTCGTGGACGATGAGGAGGCGATTCGAGAGGTCGTCTCGACCATGCTCGAGTCCAAGGGCTATCGCTGCACGGCCGTGCAGAACGGCCGCGTCGCGCAGGACCAGGTTAAGAAAGCAACGCCCGATCTTGTCTTGAGCGACATGATCATGCCGGAGATGGACGGGATTCGCTTGCTGGAATGGATGCGGCAATACGACCCGGAAGTGCCGGTCATCATGGTCACGGCCATCCACGACATTTCCACGGCGCTCGAAGCCATTCGCCGCGGAGCCTATGACTACATCCTCAAACCGTTCGAAAAGGATCAACTCTTCTTGGGTGTGGGACGAGCGCTGCAGCACCGCCGGCTGATCATCGAAAACCGTAACTACCAGCGCAACCTGGAACAGCTCGTCGAGGAGCGCACCGCACAGCTCACCGCCAAGCACGTAGAACTCGAGCAGTCCTACGACGACACGCTGGAGGCCCTGGGAAGCGCCCTGGATTTGAAGGATGCCGAAACGGAAGGACATTGCCAGCGGGTCACGGCGTTTTGCATATCGATCGCCAGGTCTGTGCCCGTCCCGGACCAGTATCTGCCCATCCTGGCACGCGCTGCTTTCCTTCACGATATCGGCAAGATGGCCATTCCCGATGGTATTCTGCGCAAACCGGGTCCCCTCAACGACGACGAAAAGCAGATTATGCGTAAGCACTGCGAAATTGGCTACAACATGCTAATTCGCATTCCCTTTCTACGCGATGCCGCGGAAATCGTCCTCGCGCACCAGGAGTTTTTTGATGGCTCGGGTTACCCCCGCGGTCTGAAGGGCGAACAGATTCCTCTCGGCGCGCGCATCTTTACCATTGCGGATTCGCTCGACGCCATGATCAGCGACCGTCCCTACCGCAGAGCCTTACCGATGTCTCATGCCCGGGACGAGATTAAACGCTGCTCCGCGAGCCAGTTCGACCCCGCGGTCGTGGACGTGTTTATGACCATTCCGGAACAGCACTGGCTGGATCTGCGGGAACACCTCGGCTCCCCGTTCCGCCTGGCCCATCTGAAGAACCTGTAGGCGCACAATGCCCTTCGCGCCCGGCTGCCCGCGCGCGCACTGCGCTCACCAAGGCCTGAAAGCAAACCTGCCGTTATGTTGCGGCCGGTTCGAGTGTTCACTCCCACCGAACCTGTTATTTCTCTTGCAGTGGGTGTTGCTTCGGGTTCTCTTGTGGAGGAGGGAGATCCTTCGGGAGATTAATCTTGTCGTTCGTGTCGACAGCGAAAAGACTGAAATTGCTGAGGGTATGGTTGTGATGATAGCGCCTGCCGTGCAGCTCAAGATACATGTCGGCGTACCAAGGCAGCCAAAGTTCGGTTTTTCCGCTCTGGAAATTTACCGGCCCGTAATCGATTGCCAAATGGTCGCGCATCAATTCCAATTCTTTCATTGGCTCGCGCAAGTCGGATTCCACGTGCAATACGTTGTAGCTGCTCGCCGCGACCCACACACGGCCTTTGAGCGGAATTTCGACGGTCTTGGTTTTCGTCTCCCAAAGCCGCAGGAAAGACTTCACATTGGGTTTCTGTTCGAAATGTAGTATCCACGCCGCTTTCCCGCGCCACTGGCCAAGACCTTCGCATTTGAAGTCAAGTGCTTTGGCGAAGCCGGGATGAAAAATGTCGACGCCGAGGCTGACGAGTCCGACGGTCGCGAGCGAACTGGGAAACGTGTCGGTACCCGTGCCTCCGTCGCGTTTCTCATCAAGGAATACAAGGCCGTCTTTTGCGTGCTCGATGAAGACCATGTAAGAAAAATTCTTATCGCGGATTTGCGAGACTTCGCCGCGCCCGTTAATCTCTTGGTGCTGAATGTGCTCGGTGGCTAGGAACTTCTCGAGGTTTCCAAGTTGCCGATTCGTGCTTGCGCTGGTGTGTTCGACAATGTCGTCTGCCAGACAGGTCACGTCCGGTGCCACCCCGGGCACCGAAGTGTCTACACTAGGCGGAGCCCACGGCGTTACAGAAGCGGCAGAGACGGAAGGAAGGAGAGAGGCGTTCACGGTTGAGAGCGGCACGGCCGCCTCTGTGGTACTCCCGGGCGTCGTCCTTGCCATGCTGGCAAGAGAGTCTCTGGCCACGGACGCGGAGGTCGACTTGGGATATTCCCGCAGCACTCCTTCGAATTCCAACCTGGCGCCTTCGCGATTGCCCTGCGCTGCCAAAATCTGTGCAAGCAATGTTCTCGCGGGAGCGGAGTTCTCCGAATTGAAGGCCGCCGCCCGCTGCGCATGTTCTTGCGCTTTGGGATATTCCCGCAGTTGGGCATATGCATTGGCCAGGAGCAAATGTGCGCGCTCCGAAGCCCCATTCAGCTGCAATGCTTTCTCGAGCGTTTGCGCCGCCGCCCCAGCCTGATTCATTTGCACCTGAACATAGCCCAGCCCAAGGAGGACACGTTCTTGCGAGCGGGAGGAACTTGCCGTCTGGAAAAACTGTTCCGCGGCAGGCAAATCATGATGTTCCAGTTCCAACATGCCTCGAAGGTACGCCACATCCGGATTCGTCGGCGATATTTTTGCCGCTTTGGCTAAGTGTTTTCGCGCGTCCTCGTCGTGCTTTTTTTGCATGGCTTCCATGGCCTTATCCATTTCTTTAATGAGGCCAAGCGGAACAACCGGAGGTCGCGCCGCGGCCGTCGCGCTCTCCGATTCTGGATGCATGTAGATGAAGACGTATTGATTGTGAGAGGTCATCGATTGAGTGACTTCGGTGCGATCTTTGGCGGACCGATAGCCTTGCGCGATGACTTCTATGTTGCAATCCCCTACCGGCACGTTGCGGAACTGGACCTGTGCACCAGCGCCCTGCGCAGGTCCGCTCACGTCTATTCCCGCAAGGGGGCATGACAGCTTCACTATCGCATTCGTGCCCACGGGAAGCCCAGTTGACTCACGCACACTCACGAAGAGGTTCGCCGAAGGCGCGCGCCAGGTTGCGGTGTTAGCAAAGGAAGGATCCCCCGGAATGCCCGTATTGTCTTGCGCCGCCGCGGCCGGGACAAATAGCAGCGAGGCAGCAAACGCCGCAAGCGGACCGAAAATCAAAGCCCGAATTTCTGATTTTAGACGCATGGCTGGCCACTCTCGAGTAACTTGAAGGACAGTTGCAACGCACAGCAGGACGAGTAGATAGCTAGCCTTTCACCAATAGTATACTGCTTCGCGAGATGACCCACCACTAAGGAATTAAGTCCCAAGCGCTGTCGCTTCTCTTGCAGGGTGCGAACAAAAAACGTACTATCTGTATGTCATGGCACTGGTACCCATCAAGACGGCATCCGAAACGGGCTACTGCGATTGCATTTGCGGCTGCTATGAGCTGGCCAGCCTGCGCGATGAAGACACGGGCAAGGGCTACTGCCCTGCCTGCGGGAAAGATCACGTCGATTTAAACGCTGGCGTCGGCATTCCACTCCCGGCGCCTGCAAACGTCTCCGCAAATGCGCCAAACAGCCGCAAGTCTGCCGCTATGCCCTCCCCTGCTGATCCTCCTGGCCGCCTTCGTTAAACGCCGGCAGGGAACCTCTGGACAACGGCTTAGCTGCCCGCGCTCCAAAAAAAGAGGAAGGGCACCCCGGTCCAGAGGGACGCCCTTCCAAAGCCCCGCTCACGCTCGCAAGCGGAAGAGGTTGGACTAGCTTAGAAAATAAACTTCAGAGCCAGTTGCAATGCCCGCGCGTTGCTCGCGAACACAGTTTCCGGATTGTTGAATTCGGCATTACCCGGTACCAAGAAACTCCGGCTTGCAGTGTAGCCGATCGACTGAACATCGTTCAATGATCCTGGCACGAATTGCGGGTGATTCAGCACGTTGAGTGCCTGGACCGAAAATTCGATCTTCTTCCATTCGGTTAGCGAAAAACGCTTCAACGCGGTGAAGTCGAGGTCGTTGATGTGACGCGCTGGCAGGGTATTCCGCCCAAGATTCATAAAGGCGAATGCCCCAGCTCGGATGTACTGCGCACTGGAATTGTTCGCCAGGTACGCAACGGTTGCGCCCGCTGTGTTGTGCAGGGCTGTCACGTCCGAGCTCGTCCCAGGCGTGCCCTTTGGATTGAACACCGCTCGGTCGCCCGCCGTATCGCCATTCCCATTCACGTCGCGGCTGGACTGCACGGTCATCCACTCCGGTGACTGGTACGTATAAATAGGGCCCGCTTCCCAGTTCCCGAGAAGGTTTTTCTTGAGCCAACTGCCGCTCTTGAAGTAGGGCAGGTCGTAGATGGCCGCCAGGGTGAATCGGTGACGACGGTCCAACGCGGAATTGGAACGATCGGCTGCCAGGTTCTGGAAATCCTGGCCGCGGCGTGGCGTCAGCACCGACGTAAAGAAGTCCGCCGTGCTGTTGTCGATTGTGTGGCTGTAAGTATAGGACTGAACGAACGTCAGGCCGTTGGCCATGCGTCGGGTTACCTGCTCCGCCAGGCCATGGTAGTTCGAGTCCCCATTTGGAGTGAACTGAACGAGGTTAGCCCCGAAGAAACCAGCATTTTCAAAAGCCGGAACGAGACTGTCGCCATTGCCGTAAGCACCAGCCGCAATTCCCGCAGCTGTATAGGGAAGTGCGTCAAGAGCTGCCTGGCCTGGAGTTGCTGTGTACGTTGGCAAGCCGACAGTACTCGTGGTTAAAGAAGAGCGATTGATACGCTCCTGGGTATTCAGATGGATGCCGCGCGTGCCCACATACCGGAGCTCCACCGTGTAGTCCTTGCCGAATACGTGCTGCAAACCGAGAGTCCATTGGAGCGATTTCGGAGACAGTTGGTTCACTACGATGTGATTGCCCGTGCTAAAGATTTGGCACGGTACTCCGGCGGCGACATTTTTCTTAACGCAGTCGGCAGTAGCTGGGGTGAAAGATCTTAGGCCTCCCGCGCCCGGCTTGATTCCGCCATTGCCCAGATAATTCGTAATGTCCGGGGTAAACGGCGTATCAATCGTGCCGCTCAGTTGTGGGGGCAGCGAAAGGATTCCGATGTTGTCGTAAAGGACGTCGTAGGAGATGCCAAAGCCCGCGCGGATGGAAGTCGTCCCGCTCGAACCCGGCGAATAGGCAATGCCAATCCGCGGGCCCCAGTTATTCTTGGCGGCTTGCGGCTCAGCAAAGCTGATCAGGCCAGGCACACTCGCGGCTTGGTTCAGTGCTTGTGAACGCTCGCCAAATGGGATGGTCATATATTCATAACGCACCCCGATGTTTAGCGTAAGATTGGGGCGGATGCGCCAGTCGTCATTGGCAAACCAGTAGAGAGCGGTCTGGTCGCCATAGTAGATGGGATTTCCGTTGCTGCGTTCGGCTAGCAGGTCGGGGTTTAGATCCCTGAAATAACGGTCCATGGAGGAGTATTCATAATCGCCGCGGGAACGCTGCGTGAAAGACTGCGGCGAGATGTATTTGCGCCCTTCGATCCCAAACTTGAAGGTGTGATGAGATTTGGTCCAGATGACGTTGTCGGTGGCCTGATAAACGTTCTGATATCCAAACTGTGGCCCGTTCGGGTCGGGTCCTAGCTGCAGGGTATTGAGCTGATCGAAGAGCAAATCGGGGAAACTATCCAGTCCGGGGAATTTGAAGTTGCCTGTTGACACCCGGTTGTACGAGCGGTTAAAGCCGAGCCGCAGCTCGTTGCTCAGGCTAGCGTTGAATGTGTGATATTCGTTTACCGTAATTAGTCGGTTAATATTAGCCGGATTTGGTAAGAAAAATGCCGGCAACGAAGGCGTAGCGTCGATTGCAAAAAAGTCATTGTAAAGGTAGCTGCCGCGAATTTGATCCTTGGGCGAGATGTCGTAGTCAATCTTGCCCATAAAAGTTTTACCATTGTTGTAATTGGGCGCTGCTACGGGCAGAACCGCGACCTCCACGTTGGTGAATCCGGTCACAGCACTCGGATCAGTGATTTTTATTCCGGTAAGGGCCGTCGGACAGGGCTTCCCCCCCGCTGGAGCTGGCGTTGCGTAGGTCTTAAAAACACCCACATTCGTGGCGGAGAGTCCGGAGATGCCCCCAAGGGTTGTATAACCGGCAGCTGTAGGAGTACAAACAGGGGCGCCCGGCACGCTCGCCTGGCCCACGGGATTGTATTGGCCGCTCCCGAAGAAGAACAGCTTGTTCTTCAGGATAGGGCCGCCAATGTTCCCGCCCAAGCGGTTATTGTCGTAACGCTGATTCGATGCAAAGCCATTGTTCTTCGTAGCCTGGTCCATGGCATTGAAGTTGCGGTTCTGCGAGTAGATGTACCCGGCGCCATGGAAAGAATTCGTTCCGCTCTTCAACACAAAGTTGAACTGGCCTCCAGAGGAGTGGCCGAATTCCGGCGAATACTGGTTTTGCAGCACCGTAAATTCCGCGATCGAGTCATTGGGTACGGGAACCAAGGGTCCAGTTACGCTCTTACTGTTATTGTCAATACCTTCAACGGTGAAATTGTTGTTGCGCGGACGCTGGCCGCCAATGCTGGGGCCCGAACCGGCACCAATCGCGCCACTGCTCGCCACACCGGAACTCAAGAGCGAAAGGTTAAGAATCCCGCTGGGGCCAAGCGTGGTGCTGGGAAGATCCGCGTTCATTTTCGGGTCGAAAGTAGTCGCCAGTGTCGAACTCGCCGTATCCAGCGCCTCCGCGACTCCGGATACCTCTACCGTGGTAATAGCGCCCCTGATCTCTAGAGTGATCGGCAGGGACTTTGTCATGTTGAGCTCGATGGCGTACCCATTGATGGTCGTGGTCGCAAGATTCGTAGCAGACGCCGAAATGTTATAAGTGCCAACCGCCATGTTGTTGAATCGGTATTCGCCGGCGTCATTGGCCGTTGTGCTGTACCTAGCACCGGTCTGCGTATTTACCGCCTCGACTGCTGCATGCGGCACGACAGCTCCGGTCTTGTCGAGAACTGTGCCCACCAAGTTGCCGCTGATAAGTTGGGCGCTGACTTGGCTGACTGCAACGAGCCCCAGCACGAGAACCATGAGGCTGAGCAACGTCAAAAAAATCCGATACCTCTTAATCACTGAAGCCTCCTAAATTTTCAAGAATTTCGACGAACCCCCCACTACTGGACACCTATCTGGTAACGTTAGCGCCTATGAGGTGCAATCTAAATTCCAAAGATTCCCGCCGTTGATGTAAACGTTAACAGGGACCAATTGGTGGGTTATCTATGCTTTACGCGAGTTCAGAACTTGTTTCTAAACTCTTCCCTAGTACTTCCATACCATGGACCATAGACCCTATGGAAACTAGAAGAACGAGCGAGGAGGTCAACTGTTTGTGGATTTTATGTATGAGAGCGCTGCCTCGATGCTTGCTCTTACAGTTTTTCTCTTACTGGAGCTACCGGGCCTGGAGACTCTGGGTTTTCCGCCAACGGTTAGAACAATGAGAGTAATCTGATGGTTCCTTCAGCAAAGGTTCGCTCGGGCGTGATGAGGCTAACAACGAGATAACCATCCCCGGGGAATTCGTAGAAGTGACCTGGATGGACAGAGACGCCCTTGACAGCCAAGAGTTCAATCGCCAGGTCTTCGTCGGAGCGCGTCGCGGGTACCCGCAGCACCGCGCTCCAGCCACCTTTTACGATTAGCCGGGAACAGGTCCTTTGCTTTGCCAACTGACGGTCGAGTTCAGCAAGATTTCGCCGCACGCGCGAGATCACCTGTTTTTGGAAAGTGTGGCGCTGTTCGAGAAACCTGGGTATCGCCAGTTGCACGGGCGCGTTAAGGGAGAGATAGGTGTCGGCAATTACCTCGAGACGCGCGAGTGCCTCCTTTTTCCATTCCTGCGGTCCGCCGGCGATCAACCAGGCGGCCTTCATCTGCGGCAGCCCGGAAATCTTCGACAGACCGCTTAGTGTAAATGTCGGCGCGCCGTGATTCGCAGCGAAGCTCGCCGGCCGATTTTCCTCAAGCAGGAAATCGAGGAACACTTCATCGGCGATAATGGCCATCTCGCGCGCGGAACAAATGGAATTCAGCTTTGCCATTTCCGCATGTTTTGTGAAATGTCCCGTCGGATTATTGGGGTGAACGACAATGACGCCGCGTGTGGACGGGGTGATGGCCCGCTCCAGCGCATGAAAATCGATCTGCCATCCGTGGTCGTAAAGCAGCGGATAGCGCACCAGGGTGACGTCTTGTATGTCCGCCAGAAAATCGAACAGCGGATAACTTGGTGAAGGTATCAGGACTTCATCGCCCGGGTCGCAGAGCGTTCGAAAAACATAGGAATACGCTTCGCTGGTACTGGTGGTGAGGAAAATATCCCCGGCCGAAACGTCCACTTGGTAATCGGCGTAATAGCCAGCGACCGCGCGACGAGCGGATTCCAGCCCCCTCGGATTGGCTTCATAGCAAAGCGCAGCGGAATTGCTCAACGCGTCCAGAATTGCGGAACTATCGTAGTCGAAACCGCATTCGGTAGGATTCGAAACAATCAGATCGAGCAACGGCTTCCCCGCCGCGCGATGCGCTACCAGCGCCTCGCTCAGCCGGTTGGGCGCCATATTCCAATTGGTGCGTTTTGCAAACATTTTTGAAGCCGCACCATTATAGGGGAATGGCCGCATTTCTAACGGCGTCCGCCGCGGCGGGCCTCAAGCCAGTTTGTAATCGGGCCCGGCCCGAAGCCAAAACCCAATTGTCGTATACTGGACGCGCCACAAAGCCATGACCTCTCAGCCTCAAACTTCCTTCCAGCCTGAAACCGTGCCGCAGCTTGATATGTCCTCGCAGTACGCCGCGATCGGCGGTGAGATTCGAACGGCCGTCGAGCGCGTGATGGCATCGCAGCAATTTGTGCTGGGCCGCGAGGGCATGGCGCTGGAAGAAGAGCTCGCCAAGCTCTGCGGCGTCGCTCACGGCGTGGGCCTTGCTTCGGGAACGGACGCGCTGATTCTGGCATTGCGCGCGTGCGGCGTTCACGCTGGAGACGATGTGCTTCTGCCGCCGTTTACATTTGTGGCCACCGGAAGCGCCGTCAGCGCTCTCGGCGCGAAGCCGGTTTTCGTAGACATCCGGCCGGACACCTACAATATCAATCCGGCCGAATTGGAGCGCCGCGTGACGCCGCGGACGCGCGCCATCGTGGTCGTCCATCTCTACGGCCTCGCAGCGGATCTGGACCCTATCTTAGCCTTTGCGAAGTCACACAAACTTCCGGTAATTGAAGACAACGCCCAGGCCATCGGCGCGTCCCACAAAGGCCGGCGGACCGGTTCGCTCGGCGAGGCGGGGTGCGTCAGTTTTTATCCCACCAAGAATCTGGGCGCATACGGCGATGCGGGAATGGTACTGACGAATTCAGCGGAGCTCGCGGCGCGCATTCGATCGCTGCGGAATCACGGCCAGGCAGAAAAATATCTGAGCAGCGAGCCGGGTTGGAACAGCCGACTCGATGAAATCCAGGCGGCCATCCTGCGCGTAAAGCTGCGTCATCTTTCGAGTTGGCAGCGGGCCCGCCAATCGCACGCCGCGGAGTACCATCGGCTCCTTTCTGCCATCCCCGGTGTCATGCCGCCGCTCGCGCCCGAGGGCTTCGAACACGTCTACCACCAGTACACCATTCGCGTGGAGAAGCGTGACGCCCTCCAGCGCTATCTTGCGGACCGAAAAATCGAGAGCACGGTCTATTATCCTTACCCCTTACATCTGCAGCCACTGTACTCGGCGCTGGGTCACCAGGCAGGAGATTTCCCGCACGCGGAGCGAGCGGCGCAAGAAGTGCTTTCGCTGCCGATGTATCCTGAACTACGCAAAGAGCAGATCGCGCGAGTGGTGGAAGCCGTCGCCGAATTTCTGAAGTGTTGAATTTTGGAAAATTAGAATTTCACTTGCCCAGGTAAAGAAGGGCCAGCAGGAAAATCCAAAGTCCATCCATGAAATGCCAGTAGTAGGAAACGACCTCCGCGGCCGTGGGCAGCGCAATGCTGGTACCGTCGAATTTGCGAACCAAAACGTAAAACAGCGCGCCGATTCCACCGAGGAGATGCACGCCATGGGCGGCAGTGAAAATGTAGAAGAAACTGCTGGCAGGATTGCTGGCCATGAAGACGCCCTGAGCAACCAGTTGCCGCCATGCGACGAGCTGGCCAATCAAAAAAAGAGCGCCGAGCCCTGTCGTTACGGCCCACAGTTTGCGGAAGCCCGAAAGATCAAGCCCTGAGAGGGAACGCCGCGCGCGCTCCAGCGTGACGCTGCTGGCCACCAGCGCGAGCGTGTTGAGCCAAAGCACGGCGGGGAGATGCACGGGAATCCAGTCGCCGCTCGTGCCTCTGCGCACCAGGAAGGCGCTGGCGAGGGCCATGAAGAACATCAGAATGGAAACAATACCGAGAGTGATGCCGGTGTAGTAGCGATTCGGCGAGGGCGTACCGGGGCGGCGGCGCTTGTCGTCGTCCCCACCGCTTGGGGGCGGGGTGGGGCCGCCTCCTCCTCCTCCGACGTCGTCCACTACGAGTTCGACGTCCGGAAATGCGGTTGTGCCCGGCATGGTGATCTTCCCTATTCTACAGACTCGCGGGCCTTGGCACCTTGCTCCGGCGCAAGGTGCTGTGGCAGGAAATCTTCGGCCACGTCCGGCACGCTGAATTCGTAAGCCCCACGATACACCACCGGGTCGCTCGGGCCAAAATCGTCGGGGGGCGGCGGTGAGGGGACGCTCCATTCGAGAGTGGTGGCACGCCAGGGGTTGCGTTCTTCCGTCTTTTCGCCGCGGAACAGGCTCCATAGGAAATTGATGAGGAATAGTCCCTGAGCGAAAACCGTGAGGACAATCGCGACGGTGATGAAGGTGCGAATTGCGGAGCCGGCCGCGGCGACGAAAGCCACCGGAGTGCCCGGCGAAACTCGTGAATGGGCGATCAGCCCAAGCCAGTGCATGGGCATGAAGACACAGTAGACGCCGGCGAAGGTAATCCAGAAGTGGAGTTTGCCAAGCGGCTCGTTCAGGCGGCGGCCAAAAAGTTTGGGGAACCAGAAGAACAATGCGCCAAGAATGGCGAAGGTGGCCGCGACGCCCATGACCAGATGGAAGTGGCCGGTGACAAAATCGTCGCTAACGGCAGCAGACGCGAGATCGTGGCGGGCGAGGAAAATCCCGGAGAGTCCGCCGGAGAGAAACAGTGAAATGAAGCCGAGCGCGAAAAGCATTGCGGTGTTGAGCTGCATGCGCGCGTTCCAAAGTGTGCCCAGCCAACTGACCATGAGAATCGTGGCGGGCAGTCCTAGGGAAGAAGCCAGAAGCGAAAAACCGAGGGGAGAAAAGGGGTTCAGGCCGCTCGAGAACATGTGCTGGCCCCACACGCAAAAACCGAAGAGGCCCACGCCGCACAGCGCCAGAACAACGAGGCGTTCCTGCCAGACCGACTTGCGGGAAAACGTGGAAATCAGATGCGTGATCAGGCCGAAGGACGGGAGCATGGCCACGTAGACTTCGGCTTGGGCGAAAAACCAAAAGAGCCGCTGCCAAAGGACTGGAACAGCGCCGGTGACTACGCCGGCCTGCTGCATGGCAGGAAAATGAAATGGGGGAAAAAAGTGCGTGTTCAATAGGCGATCCGAGAGCAAGCAGACGCAGGCTGCCAGGAGAATGCTGAAAATCAACATTCCCAGGATGGCATTGATGAACCAGGCCCACACGGTCAAGGGGAGCCGGGGCAGCGTCATGCCTTTGACGCGCAGATCGATGGTGGTGACACTGAAATTGAGTGCGTTGAGGAGGGACGCAGCGCAGAAGAGGGCAACGCCCACAATCCAGAGCGCGATCCCGGATTGCGGGGAAATCAAAAACGCACCTGTCAGGCCTACGAACGAGGCCATCGTGACCCACAAGGCCAGGAGGTTCAGTGCCGGGAAGGCCATTTCGCGTGCGCCAATCTGCAGAGGCAAGAAGTAGTTTCCAAAGCCGGCCTGGGGCGCGGCAGTCAGGACCAGAAAGACCATCAGCGAACCGTGAAGCGTGGTGAGAGCTGCAAAACGATCCGGGGAGTTGCCGAGGCTGGAGAGGAACGGGAGATGCACGCTCGGCCACACCAGCTGGATACGCATGAGCAGCGACATGGCCATGCCGAGGAAAACGCTGAAGAGTGCGAGCCAAAGGTATTGGAGGCCAATGGTCTTGTGGCGAGTGCTGAAAAGACAGCGGGTCAGAAGCCCTCCCTGAGATGAATCCGGGTAACTTGCTCCGCTGTCGTAGTTGGCCATGCCAGTCTTGGAAAGAGCCTCGCCCGCCCGATAAAGAACCAGGGTCGCCGGGCGCGGGATAAATAGAATACAACGGCGAGGAAAAGGCAAGGGCACGGAAGAGTGGTGAGCGACGAGTCCGCAGGCGGCAATCACTGCAGGTTCTGAAGGATTCGAAGCTTCCAGGAAATTGATAGCGAATTTACCTGCACAATTTGGGGATTCACAACATTTCAATCAATGGCAGCGCAAGAAGGGGACGCTGGAGCAGGGTGTTCCGGAGCTAGGGCGCGGCAACGCGGTTGAGGTAGAAGCGGAAGAAGGCGTCAGGATTGGAATCGAGACAAACCTGGGCGTTGGGAGGCCCTGGTTCGGGGCGAGTAAAACCTTTGTCGTCCACGCGAATGTGCATGGGTTGGACGGGGCAGAGGCTGGGATTGACGAGGAAGGCGATGGTCATGGGATCGAAGAGGGTTGGCGTTTTCTGGCCCCATTGGTGGTAGAGCAGCGTGAGGGCGTCGGTGAGCGGTGTGCCTTGGCCGAAGAGGAAGGCGCGCTTGACCTCGTCGAGCTTCAGTTGGGTGGCGTCAAGCGGCATAACGAAGAGGGGCACTTCCGCGGCGAAGAGTTTCTGGGCAGAAGGAATGTCATTCATGATGTTCCATTCTGGTTGTGGGCCTTGGGGAGGTCCGAAGCCGAGGTCGCCGTAGCCGCGCTTTATGGAACCGCCCATGAGGATGACGCGCTTGAGCTTTCGGAAGGTGGAAGAGTCCTTGTCGATGGCGGCGCCAACGTTCATCAGCGGGCCGATGGCGATCAGCGTGATTTGGCCTGGGTAGCGGTGAGTCTGTTCGAGAAGGAAGGCAACGGCATCGAGGTGAGAAGGCTTGGCAAAGTGGCCTCCTTCGGCGTAGCGGCGCTGAGTGAGCGTGGTCTTGGCCGGGGAGGAAGCGCCGGCGGCTACGGGTATCTCCGGGCGACCGGCTTCGGCAAGGAAGCGGTCTAGGAGCTTGGCGCGGGTTTCGGTGTCTCCGAACGTGGCAGTGATGCCGAGGATTTGCAATTCGGGACTGCGCAAGGCGAGCGCGAGGGCGAAGGCGTCGTCGATGTCGTCGCCGATGTCGGTGTCGAGGATTACTTTTTCGGGGAGTGCGGGAGTCGGAGGGGATTGGCCGTGGCCGAGGGGCGCGAGCATCAGGATTGCACAACACAAGATACTGGTCATGGTCGCTGCGAGTTTAGACATTGCAATGGCTTGCGCTTCGCCGGGTGCGGTTCGGACTACGACGGCTTAAACGCCAGGAGTTTAACACGAGTTGACATCCTTCCCCCGCATGAACGAGGGAGCCGTCGATGCAGATGGGCCTGTACGTACACCAGCTGGGAGATAAGTGAGGCCTTCGGCTCGGTTCGCCTCGTCTCGCTCGCTTTGCAGATGGATTTGCTTGGAGTGCAGGTTGGGAATCCAGAGAAAATAAAGCAGAAGAGCTCTCCGGCCTCGCGCAGGGCAAAATTTCGCTTTCTGGAAAATTTTGGTGCGGTCGAGAGGACTCGAACCTCCACGCCTTGCGGCGCTAGCACCTCAAGCTAGTGCGTCTGCCAGTTCCGCCACGACCGCGATGA
>Ga0209689_1000333_pt1 | contig 31376 bp, 28 predicted proteins | sample GraSoiAngelo_149_FD_187119 | JGI IMG/M metagenome (GOLD analysis project Ga0209689, IMG submission 187119) | Grasslands soil microbial communities from the Angelo Coastal Reserve, California, USA - 14_1009_09_30cm (SPAdes) (version 2) | ecosystem: Environmental > Terrestrial > Soil > Grasslands ... | reverse complement strand
CGCTTGCCGCGGCGCGGGCGACGCTCACCGTGTTCGCGCGCGACGGCGTCTGCGACCATCTCCATCGCGTCGGGACGCGACTGCTCCACGGCCTCCACGAAGTCCAGCGCTCGCATGCGAGCGTCGTCACCGCGGTCGCCGGAATCGCGGAGATGTGTTTCCTCCACTATGCGACCGAAGAGTTGTCGCGCGCGGCGGCACAGCGGGCGGCGCAACGCGGTCTCCTGTTCAAGCGGACCGCCTACAATTTTGTCTCCCTGGCGCACGACGAGGGTACGGTGGACCGTACCCTCGACATGCTGCACGAATCCCTGCGCGGGATTTAGAAGAGCGTGTAGGTGCTGACGAGCAGGAAGATCACGACCGCGGCGATGATCACCACGGCCGTGTAGCCCATCGACCGGTCCTGCGGGACTTTCATCAGGATCGGCAGTCCGACGTAGAGCAGGAACAGGGAGTACGCCGACACGATGACCCCAACCAGTACCAGCCGCGCATAGACACTGAAGGCGCCGGCGAGCCACACGGGCGTGCTCGCGTAGGCCGCGACTTTGAGCGCCTGCACGTCGTTCTTCTGACCGCCGAACCCAGGGGCCAGCAGGCTGATCACCTGGGTCAAGACGAAGACCGCGGCCAGGGCCAGCAGATACGAAATGATCGCCCAGGTGATGGCGTCCGAGATCGAGACGGAGCTGGTGAGCGTGGTCAAAGCGATGCGCTGGCCGAAGACCAGTCGGCCGATCGCGCCGGCAATCGGCCCGATCGCCGCGAGCGGCAGGATGTATTTGCCCCAAATTGCGCCCGGTTTCGTAAACTCGGACTCGACTTCCCTGAACGTCGTGCGAGGCTCAAACAGGACCGAGCGCGCGCGGCTAGCCATCGTCTCCATCGAGGTCTCCCCTCAAGGTCGACCCCCAAGATAAAAGGGGCGTAAATTGTGGCAATGCTGATCGACGTCCACGCCCACTTTTACCATCAGCGGACGCCCCGCGCGGACTGGCGCGAGCGCAACGAAAGCCGCCTGACCGCCGGCCGGAAGATCGGGATTACGGTCCATGTGGCGTCGATCCTGGGCAGTTTCGGCCTCACATCGCCCACCTACTTCCCCTCGCCCCGGGACGTCACCGCCGGCAACGACGCACTCCTTGCGCTCCAGCGCGCGCACCCGGAAACGATCCGTGGCTACGTGTGCGTCAATCCGAACTACACCGCGCAGGCCCGCGCCGAGATCGTGCGGTGTCTCGATGCGGGCATGATCGGTATCAAGCTGGCGGCGAGCCGCCGCGCGGACGATCCGCTGCTCGATCCGATCGCCGTCCTGGCGCTGGAGCGGCGCGTTCCCGTCCTCCAGCACATTTGGCAGCATCGTCGCCACGACTGGCCGGGGCAGGAAGCGTCCGACGCGGTCGAGCTCTGCACGCTGGCGCGCCGTCACCCCGACGTCGCCTTCATCCTCGCCCACATCGGCGGCGGGGGCGACTGGCTGCATTCATTGCGCGCGGTCCGTGACGTCTCGAACGTCTACGTCGATCTCTCGGGCAGCGGTGTGGACGGCGGCATGCTGGAAGCATGCCTCGAGAGCGTCGGTGTGAGCCGCCTGCTGTGGGGTAGCGACATCACGATGGACACGGGATGGGCAAAGCTCCGGTACCTCGAGACCCTGCTCGCCAAGGATGAGATCGCCGCCATTCGCTGGAAGAACGCGGCGCGCATCTTTCCACCGGGCGCCTTTCCTTCCGACTGATGCGGATCGACTGCAACGCGTTCCTGGGCGCATACCCCTGGCGCAAGGTCCCCGGCACGTCGCCGGAGGCGCTCACGCGCGCGCTCGATCGCACCGAGATCGATGTCGCGTGGATCACGCATCTGCCCAGTCTGTTTTGGCGCGATCCGACGGAAGGCAACGCATGGCTGTATGAGACCGCCCGCGCACAGAAACGCTTCAAGCCGGTGCCGACGGTCCATCCGGGATTGGCGCAGTGGGAGCAGGTGCTTGCGGACGCCGCCAACGCCGGTGCGCCGGCGGTGCGCTGCGATCCGTTGTATCTCGGGCTCGAACCCGCAGGTGGGGATATGCGTGTGCTCGCGGCCGCATGCGGCACGGCACGCGTGCCGCTGATGCTCGCGGTGCGACTTGAAGACGGTCGTCAGCGCCATCCCAACGACCGTGTCGCCGAGCTCCCAGCAGCCGCGCTGCGCGCCCTGGTCCGCTCCGACGCCGACGTGCGGCTGATCGTCACTCATGCCGATCGGGCCCTCATCGAAGAAGTGCATTTCGGCTCGACACCAGAGGAGGCGCGTCGCATCTGGTGGGACATCTGTTGGCTCTGGGGTCCACCCGAGGACCACCTCGCGACGCTGCTCGAGACGATCGGTGTCGAACGCTTCGTGTTCGGCACGGGACAGCCGCTGCGACTGCCGGAAACCAGCGTCGCGAAGCTCGATTTGCTCGAGCTCTCTCCCGATCAACGTCGGGCGATCGAATCGGGGAACGTGAAGCACATCGCTTCGGCCTAGGCGGTCCGACTGTCAGACCGTCCGGCCGTGCGCCAGCGTTTGGAGTGGGGCCTGATTCCCGCGGTGCCGGTCCCGTTTCGAGGCTCGACAATCGACTTCGCCGCGCAACGCGCCTACGCGAGCTGGATGGCGCGGCAACCCATCGCGGGAGTCGCCGTGTGGGCGCACACCGGTCGGGGGCCCCATCTCGTGGACGATCAACGGCGCGTGGTACTGGAAGAGTGGCGCGCCGCGCTTCCCGGAAAAGTCATCGTCGCCGGCGCGAACGGACCGACCATGGCCCGCGACGCGAAGCACGGCGGCGCCGATGCGTTGCTCGCGTTTCCCGTGCCCGAAAACGCGATCGTGTATCATGACGAGCTGTCGCAGGAGCTGCCGGTCATCGCATTCTATTTGTATGAAGCGGCCGGAGGCGTGAGCTACGATGACAAGACCCTGCACGGGATTCTCTCGTTGCCCAACGTCCTGGGCATCAAGGTCGCGACGCTCGATTCAATAATGGCGTTCCAACGGATCGCGGCGGTGACGCGCCAGCACCCCGACAAGCTGTTGATCACGGGTGAAGACCGATTTCTTGGCTACTCGCTGATGATGGGCGCGCGCGCAGCGTTGATCGGCATGGGTGCGGCCTTGACCGACCTTCAGGCAGCCCTCCTGAGCGCGCGTGCAAACGGAGACGACCGCGTCTTCATGCGCCTGTCCGCGCAGTTGGATGCTTTTGCGCAGGCAACCTTCACAGATCCAATGGAAGGCTACATTCGCCGCATGCTCTGGGCCCTCGCCGCCGACGGCGTGATTCCCGATGACGCCTGCGACGATCCCTGGGGTCCGGCATTGCCGGCCGTCGAGCGGGACGCCGTCCGGCGCGCGGTGCGCGAGGCGCGCCTACGGTAGCGCGCCGCGCGTTCCTCAAAACCAGCGCCGCTCTGGCGCTCGGAGGCTTGATGCCTAGAGCCAAGCAGCCCCACGTCGTCGTCGTCGGCGCAGGGGCGTTCGGCGGTTGGACGGCGTTGTTTCTGCGCCGCCAGGGTGCGCGCGTCACCCTCCTCGACGCCTGGGGACCGGGGAATTCGCGCGCGAGCTCAGGCGGGGAGACCCGCGTGATTCGCGCGACCTACGGGCCCCGCGCGGTTTACACAAACCTGGCGGCGCGGGCGCTCGTGCTCTGGAAAGAGCACCAGACGCGGTGGCACCGGCAGCTGTATCACGGCATCGGCGTGCTCTGGCTGGTCGAGAGCGACGAGCAGTACGAGAAGGCGGCACTGCCGATCCTGCGCGACGCGCGTGTCACGTTCGAAGAACTGCAAGGTGCCGAGGTCGCGCGCCGCTTCCCGCAAATCAATTGCGAACAGGTCCGCTGGGCGATCCTCGAACGGGACGGCGGCTATCTCACGGCGCGCCGCGCCTGCGCCGCGGTGCTCGAGGGATTCATCGCCGAAGGTGGCGAGTACCGCCAGCTCGCGATGCAGGCGCCGATCCAGCCGCGCGGCGGCGAGCTTTCCAGTGTGACGCTGTCGGACGGCACGACGCTCAGCGCCGATCGCTTCGTGTTCGCGTGTGGCCCCTGGCTGGGTCTGTTGTTTCTGGATGTCATAGGCGAGCGTGTGCGCCCGACCCGGCAGGAAGTCTTCTTCTTCGGTACGCCCTCCGGTGACCGGCGCTACACCGAAGAAGCGCTGCCCGTCTGGGCGGACCACGGCACCCGCTTCATGTACGGCATTCCCGGCAACGAGTGGCGCGGCTTCAAGGTCGCGGACGACTCGCGCGGACCGGTGTTCGATCCGACCACCGGTGAGCGGACCCCGACCGCCGCCGCCCTCCAGATCGCGCGCGACTACCTCGCCTATCGCTTCCCGGGTCTCAAGGGCGCGCCCCTGCTCGAGTCACGCGTGTGCCAGTACGAAGAGTCTCCCGACGAGCACTTCATCATCGACCACCATCCGCAGGCGGCAAACACCTGGCTCGTCGGCGGCGGATCGGGGCACGGCTTCAAACACGGCCCGGCTGTTGGCGAGCTCGTAGCGCGGCTCGTGCTCACCGGGGAAGCGCCCAATGAGCAGTTTAGACTCTCGCGCTTCGCTCACTAAGGATTTCGAGCGGTTCAAGCGCGCGCTGCCGCGCGACTTTCCCGCGCACATACGCGAGACCTATCGGATCGATCTCTCGGCGCGCTATCTCGACCAGCCGCTGCCGCATCCCATCGGGAAGGGATCCGGCCAACTGTCGCTCAACGCGGGTCAGCTCGAGACAGACGCCGAAGCGGGGCTCGCGTTCGCAGTGCTCAAAACCGTCATCGCTCAGGACGCGTCCGGGGCCCAGTCGATGGCCGCCTGGGCGATTCACGAGACGAAGATGAACGTCGAGCGCCGCGACGACGGCTGGACGGTCACGTGGAAGGGCAGGGGGTGGGATCGCTCGTTTGACGACTACGTCGCGCTCGTGCGGGCGGCGCGCGATCTCACGCGCGCCGGTCGATTGCTGGCGGTGCCGTCGGTCAAGTATCACCTGCCGCGCCTCGACGAGCCGTTTCGCGACGCCGAGTATGCGTTCACGACGCGAGCGCTGGCGGAGGCGTGGGGAGAGGCGCCGCTCTTGGTCGAGAAAGACTTCTCTCCCACCTTGGCCGGTGATCACTTGTCGGACGAAACGGGGCAGATTCTCCGCTGGCTGCGTGAAGTTCCGGCGCGCATCCGCGCGCACGCTCCGGTCAGGCTTGCGATGAAATTGATGAATGCGCGCTTCGACGACGACTTTCAGCTCGAGATGATGAAGGCTGCGTCCCGTGCGGATGCCCTCGTGGTGTTCAATCGACTGTTCGATTCGACGGCGGGTGTGGCGTATGGTGGACCCGAATTGAGCGATCGCAATCGGCGGGTATTGGCTCGGCTGACCCCGGGCGCAAGCCCGGGGATCCCGGAGCTTTGCGGAACAGGAAACATCAACAGCGGCCGAATGATCGTCGAGTATGCGGTTCGCGGCTGCTCGTCGGTTCAGCTGCACACGTTTTTTCAGTTGCCGCTCGAGGAGTATCCGGCGACCGGTGGCTCGCGGACGCAGCGCGCGCTGCACGTCTTGCTTTTCGACCCGCGCGATGGCCTGATTGCCGTGATGTTGGAACGTGAAGCGCGGGGACAGCTCGAGCGGCGCGGTGGGGAGCTGTGCTTCCTGGATCTCTTGCCGTTCCCTGATGCGAATCACCCGCGCTGAGCTGTTCGAGCTCACGCTGCCGCTCATCGAGCCCTTCGTCATTTCGGGCGGCACGATGACGGAGCGGCGCTCGCTCATCGTGGTGCTGCACGACGACGCCGGCCACGTCGGGTACGGTGAGTGCCCTCCCTTCGATCTTCCCTTCTATTCCGAGGAGACGCTGTCCAGCGCGCGCGACCTGATCACGCGGGTGCTCCTGCCGCGCGTCGTGGGTCGGGACTTCCAAGATTCATTGCCAGAGGCAGTGGACGCGGTGGTGCGGGATGGCGTACGCGGCAACTGGTTTGCGCGCGCGGGACTCGAAACAGCCGCGTGGGATCTCGAAGCGCACACCCGGGTCACGGGTCTCGCCGCGTTGCTCGGCGAGCGGCTGGCTGTGAAGCCGGCGGCCGCTGTTCCCTGCGGTGTCGCGCTCGGCATTCCCCCCGGCCGCGATCCCGCTGAGCTGACGCGCGCCGTGTATGACGCGGTGCGGCACGGATACGCGCGGATCAAGATCAAGGTGGCCCCCGGCTGGGACGCGGCCGCGGTCCGCGCGGCGCGGCTGGGGCTCGAGGGAAGCGATGTCCCGCTTACGGTAGACGCGAACGGGGCCTACGAGTGGCCGCGCGACGAGGCGGCGCTGCGCGCGCTCGACGATGCCGGTCTGCTCTACATCGAGCAACCACTTCACCCTGACGAGCTGGTCGGGCACGCCCGGCTCGGGGAAACGCTGCGCACCCCGATCTGCCTCGATGAGACGCTGCGCGACGCCCGCGCAGCCCGCCAAATCATGGCGCTGAACGGCCCGAAAGTCTGGAACATCAAGGTGCACCGCGTCGGCGGGCTGACGGAGGTGTGCCGCATCTACCGCCTGGCGGCCGAGTACGGCGCCAAGCTGTGGGCCGGCACGATGCCGGAATCGGGCATCGGCTCGCAGGCGGCGCTCGCGGCGGCGTCCCTCCCGCTGTTCGTCTACCCATCCGATCTGGAGCCATCGAGCCGGTGGTTCGGCCGCAACGGGGACGTGATCAAGCTGGCGATGGGGAAGGACGGCCGTATGGCGGTCCCGCAGCAGTCGTGCGGCCGGCTGCTCGACCCGGGTCGATTCCGCCTCTTGACCACGCCTGTACTTTTGGGGCGCCATGAACAAGCCGAACACTGATTACTGGGCCAGCCACCTCTACCTGAGCCCGCGCCAGCGTCCCAAGCCCGATCAGCCGGCGCGCGATCTGTCGCCCCGCGCCGCCCAACGGTTCAAGAGGGCGCGCGAGGAGCTGCGCAGTCTGCGTCACGTTACCGAGCAAGTGGTATACCTGGGCACGACGTGGAAATGGGTATGGATGTACGAGGTCGGAGGCCGCAAGCTGGGCTACCTGCATCCAATGCAGTCCGGGGTCAGCGGGACATTTGTTTTGTCGGCACCCGAGGAGCAGGAAATCAGCGCGACCAACGGATTGCCGCGCGTCATCAAGCAGGCCGTGCGCGACGGAGCGCTGTTCGACGGCGTGCGCCATTGCTGGATGGATTTCGTCGACCTGGGCGCGGTGCACGCCTTTGTCGACGTGGTCAGATTGAAATACCAACTACTGGCGCGTCCGGAATAGTAGGGGCGCAGCATGCTGCGCCCCTACTTGTGCCACATTCCGCTCCCTGCATACATTCGTCAGCCTTCTGATACAACAGATCGCCCCGGACATTAGAGGTCATCTGCGTTCAGCTGCGGTCGTGGTGTTTATCCTCGCCCTCCCGCCTGTGGTCGCGAACGGCCAACAGGCTCAACCGGCTTCCTCGCGTTACAAAGCACCAGTCCTCAGCGCCAGCGACACCAGTAGGCTCAAGGGGCCGCGCCAACCGATCTTCTTCCGCCACGACATTCATGCCGGGCAGGACCAGATCCCCTGCATGTACTGTCATTATTCGGCGTCCGTCTCGAGCGAGCCCGGGATCCCGTCGCTGCAGACGTGCATCGGCTGCCATCAGCTGATCGGCGGGGGCCCTCCGTCGCATCAGGCGGAGATCAAGAAGGTGCGGGATGCCTGGCGCGAGCGAAAACCGCCGGAATGGATTCGGATCCACGCCCTGCCGGGCTTCGTGCGCTTCCCGCACATGCGGCATATCAAGGCGCTCGGCACGCAGGCATGCGCGACTTGTCACGGCGACGTCCAACAAATGGCTCAGGTGTCGCAGGTCTCGACGTTGCGGATGGGTTGGTGCGTGCGCTGCCACATCAAAAACAACGTAACGCGCGATTGTAGCGTGTGCCATTACTAATATGAGTGACTCTCTTCCCGTCGATCGTCGCCGCTTTCTGAAGGTGCTTGGCGTCGCCGGGGCCGGGGCCGCCGCCGCGTCTGCGTGCGGGATCGGGCCCGAGCCGACCGAACGCCTGATCCCCTACCTCATCCAGCCCGAGGATCAGATTCCGGGCACCGCGACCTACTACGCCACGACATGTCGCGAGTGCGCGGCGGGCTGCGGCGTCCGGGTGCGTGTCCGTGAAGGCCGCGCGGTGAAGCTGGAGGGGAATCCCGATTCGCCGATCAATCGCGGCCGGCTGTGCGCCCGCGGGCAGGCGGCGCTGCAGGGCCTCTACAATCCGGATCGCGTTGCGCATCCGATGGTCCGCAACGCCCGCGGCGTTTTCGAAGACATCGATTGGGACGGCGCCATCCAGCGAGTCGCGGCGAAGGTCCGCGAGGCGCAGGGCAAAGGCATCGTGTTCCTGAGCGGCACCGAGCAGTCGTCGTTCGGCGATCTGGTGGACGAGTGGATGAAGCAGGTCGGCGGCCGGCGCATGAGCTACGAGCCGTTCGGCTTCGAAGCGCTCCGCGCCGGCAACCGCATGGCGTTCGGCACCGCCAGTGTACCCGCCTACGACTTCGGGAATGCAAAGTACATCCTCTCCTTCGGTGCGGACTTCCTCGATACCTGGCTCTCCCCCGTCGAATTCCAGAACGGCTTCTCGCGCGCGCACGCGTTCGATGCCGGCCGGCCCGCGTCGATGTCCAAGTTCGTGTACGTCGGCCCGCGGTTGTCGCTGACCGGCATGAATGCCGACGAATGGATCGCCGCGCGGCCGGGGACCGAGGGACTGCTGGCCCTGGCGCTCGCGCAGGTCATCGTGGCGCGGCACCTGGCGCGCCTGCCCGCCGATGCCAGCCGGCTCAGCTCCTTGCTCGCGGGCTACGCACCACGTGCCGTCGCGGCCACGATCGGCATCGATGAGGACGTGATCGTTCGTCTCGCCAGAGAATTCGCGACCTCGGGTGGCGGCCTCGCGGTCGCTGGCGGCATGGCGACACAAGGCCCAAACGGCGCCGAGATTGCCGCGGCAGTCAACATCCTGAACTACGCGGCTGGCGCAGTCGGAACCCTCGTAAAGTTCGGCGCGGATCTCGCGATCGGTTCTACGCACACCTTCGGCGACCTCACGGCGCTGATGGCGGACATGGCGGCCGGCAAGGTGGCCCTGTTGTTCGTGCACGGCACGAATCCGGCGTACTCGGTCCCGGGCGCCTTCCAGCAGGCGCTCGGCAAGGTCGGTTACAAGGTCAGTTTCTCGTCTTACATGGACGAGACGACGGCCGCCTGTGATCTGATCCTGCCGGACCATCACTCGCTCGAGCAATGGGGCGACAGCCGGCCGCGCGCCGGCGTCACCGCGCTGCAGCAGCCGGTCGTGCAGCCGGTGTTCGACACGCGCCCGACGGGTGACGTGATTCTCAAGCTTTCCGGGAAGACCGGGACGTTCGAGGACTATCTCCAGGGCAAGTGGCGCGCAAAGCACGCCACGAACTTCGATCAGTACTGGATGGACTCGTTGGCGAAGGGCGGGATCTACACGGAAGCTCCGACTCGCGCGGTGCGGCTCGCGCCGAGCCTTTCGAGAATCAGCTTTGCCGCCCCTGCCGCCTCCGGCGGCCAGGATCAAGACGTCATCGTCTTCCCGCATCCGATTCTCCACGATGGCCGAGGCGCCAACAAGCCGTGGCTGCAAGAGCTTCCGGATCCGGTTTCGAAAATCGCGTGGCACAGCTGGGTCGAGGTGCATCCCGACACGGCGGCGAAATGGGGTCTCGCGACCGGTGATTTCATTCTGCTCAAGTCCTCCTTCGGGGCGCAGAAATTCCCCGCCTGGATCACGCGCTCGGTCCGTCCCGACGTGCTCGCCGTGCCGACGGGGCAGGGCCATACCGCCTACGGCCGGTACGCCAAGGACCGCTCGGCCAACGCGTTCGAGCTGCTCGGCGCGCAGGCGAACGACTACGGCGGCCGCAACTTCGGCGTGCGCGCAAGCGCCACGAAGACCGGCGAGCATCGCAAGATCGTCACGACCGAGGGTGGACCTCGCGAGCTTGGTCTCGGCACGACTGAAGTCCTCCCGCTCGCGCGGGCCAAGGCGCTGCATCCGGGCGACCACCCGTTCCACTTCGAAGAGACGCCCGAGTACGCCAAGGAAGCCGTCGAATGGTGGGGCGAGCGCCAGCATGAGAAGGCGTCGATCGGGAACTACCGCGGTGAGCATCCGCGCTGGGGTCTCGCGATCGATCTTTCGAAGTGCACGGGCTGCGGCGCCTGCGTGACGGCGTGCTACGCCGAAAACAACATCGCGACCGTGGGCGAGGAGCTGATGCAACGCGGCCGCGAATTGTCGTGGATGCGGCTGGAGCGGTATTGGCGCACCGACGAGCACGGCAACCCCCAGGGTGCGGTGAACGAGCCGATGCTGTGCCAGCAGTGCGGCAACGCGCCATGCGAGCCGGTCTGCCCGGTGTACGCCGCCTATCACACCCCCGACGGCCTCAATGGCCAGGTCTACAACCGCTGTGTCGGCACGCGCTATTGCTCCAACAACTGCCCGTACAAGGTGCGCTACTTCAACTGGTACAACTACGCCGAGCGTGGCGGGCAGTACGAAGCCTTCCCGGAGCCGCTCTCGATGCTGCTGAACCCGGACGTCACGGTGCGGGAAAAGGGCGTCATGGAGAAATGCACGTTCTGCGTGCAGCGTATCCGCGGTGCGCAGAATCAGGCGCGCCTCGAGAATCGGAGCGTGCGCGACGGTGACATCGTCACGGCGTGCGCGCAGACCTGTCCGTCCGAGGCGATCGTCTTCGGCGATCTCAACGACCGGAACTCCCGCGTTTCCGAGCTCGCCGGCAATCCGCGCGGCTACCATGTGCTCGCCGGCCTGAACACCAAACCCGCGATCACGTATCTCGCGCGTGTCGTCGCGCAAGAGACGCCGAGTCATGGCTGAGACGCAGGCGCCCCCCCCGTCGTCGCGGCTGACCTACGATTACGTCACGCGCACCATCGCGCGGACGCTCGGCAACCCGACGCGCGGGTATTTCCTGCTGCTCGGCGCGGCGGTCGCGCTGCTCGCGATCGGCATCATCACGCTGCTGTTCCTCATCCGCTACGGACTCGGGCTCGCCGGGTACTCGCACCCGGTGTACTGGGCGGTCTTCATCACCTGTTTCGTCTTCTGGGTCGGTATCGCGCACTCGGGGACGCTGATCTCGGCGATCTTGTTCCTGTTTCGCTCGGGCTGGCGCACGGCCGTGTATCGCACGGCCGAAGCGATGACGGTATTTGCGGTAATGACGGCGGGACTGTTCCCGCTGATTCACATCGGGCGGCAGTGGTACTTCTACTGGTTGATTCCGTATCCCAACGAGCGCGGGCTCTGGCCCAACTTCAAATCGCCGCTCATCTGGGACGAGTTCGCGATCGGGACATACTTCACCGTCTCGACCGTGTTCCTGATCATGGGCCTCATCCCCGACATCGCCGCGGTGCGCGACCTGGCGACGGGGTGGCGCAAGAAACTGTACGCGATCACGTCGCTCGGCTGGACCGGCGCGAACGAGCAGTGGCGCCACTACACCCGTGGCTATCTCTACCTGGCCGCGCTCGCGACGCCGCTCGTGCTGTCGGTGCACAGCGTCGTGTCCTGGGACTTTGCGATGGCGATCGTCCCGGGCTGGCACGCGACGTTGTTCGCGCCCTATTTCGTGGCGGGCGCGATCTACTCGGGTTGCGGCATGGTGATCACGCTGCTCACGCCGATCCGCAAGCTCTTTCAGTTGGAAGAAGTCATCACGGTCCATCACTTCGAGAACCTCGCCAAGCTGTGCCTGCTGACCGGCTCGATCGTCAGCTTCTCGTACCTGACCGAGAACTTCGTCGCCTGGTTCAGCGGCAATCCAGCCGAGCGCTCGGCGTTCTGGTATCGTGCTTTCGGGCCGTATTGGTGGGCGAGCTGGACGATGAACATCTGCAACGGCTTGCTGCCCTGGCTGCTGTGGTCCAAGAAGGTGCGCACGAATATCACCGCGCTCTTCGTGATCTCGATCTTCGTCAACATCGGGATGTGGTTTGAGCGCTACGTGATCATCGTGGTGTCACTCGCGGGTGAGCCGTACACGACCTGGACGAACGCCGTCTATAACCCGACGTGGGCGGACTGGGGCATCATGGCCGGCAGCTTCGGTTGGTTTTTCATGTGGTTCCTGCTGTTCGTGAAGAACTTCCCGGCGGTGGCGATCTCGGAAGTGAAGGAAGTGCTCGCGCCGCCCAGGCGGCAGAAAGCGCGTGCGGGAGTTCAGCACACATGACGACGCACCTGCGCCTGCCGCTCCCCAAGCCGCTGCAAGACATCATTCACCCGCCGCCAACCCCCGGCGTGCTGGGTGTCTTCTCGTATCTCGACACGACTGTCGACGCCATTAAGAAGCTGCGCGCCGCCGGGCACACCGACTTCACCGTCTATTCGCCCGTCCCGCGTCACGAGATCGAGGACGCGCTGGGCCAGGCGGTGAGCCCCGTGCGGATGTTCACGCTCATCGGCGGGATCGCCGGCTGCGCCATCGGCGCCTGGCTGACGCTGTGGATGTCGTACGACTGGCCCATCGTCCTCGGCGGCAAGCCGGTCGGCTCGGTGCCGCCGTACGTCGTCATCATGTTCGAGATGACGATCCTGTTTGGTGCGCTGTCCACCATCCTCGGTATCCTATTCAATTCGGCGTTTGCCGCGCGCCGGCTCGGGACGATCCAGTACGATGAGCGGTTCACCAACGACCGCTTTGGGATCTTCGTGCCCGCAGCGTCGGATAAGGCGTCACCGGTCGAGAAGCTGCTGCGCGATGCTGGCGCGGAGGAAGTGCGCCGTGGCTAGGCGCGCGCTGCTGATCGCGGCGCTCACGCTGCTCAGCGCGTGCGACCCCGACACCGTCGTCCACAAAGTCGGCTGGTTCGCGACGATGCGGCACCAGCGCAACATCAAGCCGTACGCCCGGCCCATTCCGCCGGTCGAGGGCGCGGTTCCGGTCGCCGGCGCGGAGCTCCCGCTGACGCGGGAGCTCGCCGATCGGCTGGCGAATCCACGGACGCGCACCGCCGAGTCGCTGAATCGTGGGCAGTGGGTCTTTCAGACCTATTGCCAGGTGTGTCATGGCGAGCGCGGCCAGGGCGATGGTCCCGTGTCGCTGGCCGGCGGTGGCCCGTTCCCTGGCGTGCCGTCGCTCGTCGATCCGACGCGCCCCAAGATGACAGACGGCGCCATCTACGGCATGATCGTCGAAGCGCAACGCATGGGCCGCGGTCTCATGCCGCGCTACGGCGACAAGATTCACGGCAACGATCGCTGGGATCTGGTGAACTACGTCCGCAGCCTGCAGCTGAACGCCCGGGGCGGGGGCAACCGATGAGCGTCGCGGTCGCCAGCAGATCCGATCTGGTTCAGAAGGCGCGCCAGGCTCCGGTCGCGCGTTTCACACTGTTCGGCGCCATCGCCGCGATTGCCGGCGGTATTGTCCTGGTCCTCGGGCTGCTCAGCAGACATCCCGAGAGGACCTGGTGGGCCTACCACGCGAACTTCATGTTCTGGGCCGGACTCGCGCAGGGTATGGTCGTGTTCGCCGCGGTGCTGAAGCTCGCCAAGGGCCACTGGGGCGGCGTCGTCATTCGGTTTGCGGAAGCCGCCGCCGCGTTCACGACGGTGGCGGTCGTCCTCTTCATCGGGCTCGTCATCGGCCGCCAATACATCTTTACGTGGATCCACGAGCCGCGACCCGACGTCGCCTGGTGGCTCACTAGCAAATGGTTTTTTCTCCGCAACGGCTTGATCTTGGTCCTCTTGTCCTGGTTGTCCTGGCGTTTCGTACGTCACGACACCGCGCCCGACGCGCGTGAGCTGGAGAGCGGCGAAGTCGTCGCGCGTCTCACCGACTCAGGCGTCATCACGCGCGACGCCGCGATCCTGGTGCTCGCCTATGCCTTCGGGTACAGCCTGCTCGCGTTCGATTTGATCATGTCGCTGGCACAGAAATGGGTGAGCAACCTGTTCGGCGCGTTCTACTTCATGGGCAGCTTCCTGGCCGCGCTCATGATGCTGGCCGTGCTCGCCATCACGCTGCGCCGCGCCATGGGCCTCGCCGGTGTCTACACGGTGCGCCAGCAGCACGACCTCGGCAAGCTCTGTTTCGGGTTCACGGTGTTCTGGGCATACCTGATGTGGTCGCAGTTCCTCGTCATCTGGTACGGCAATCTGCCCGAGGAGACGTATTTCATCTTCTATCGGTTGACCGGCGCGTGGCGCCCCGTCGGCACGGCGGTGTTCTTCATGGTATTCCTGATTCCGTTCATCGGTTTGCTGGGCGTGAAGCCGAAGAAGTTTTCGCCGACGATGGTGGGCTTCGCGCTCGTGAGTCTCTTCGGGATCTGGCTCGAGCGCTATCTCGAGGTCGTGCCCTCGATCAATGACGGAAAGGGTCCTGCGATCGGCCTGACCGAAGCGGGAGTCACGCTGTTTTTCGCGGGGCTCTTCTTCCTCTCCTGGGGCTGGTTCGCCGGCCGCTATCCGATCATCTCCCCTCGTCTCGCCGCCGACGCGTTGGAACGCGAGCAACACTAGCGCTCTCACACAGAAACGACTACATCCGACTTGACGGAACTCGTGCACGGGTAGCGGGTTGCAACGCCTACTCGCCCGTGCGCTCTCACTCCACGGAGGCCGTTATGTCGATGAGTCGTTTGCTTGGGATTGCGGCGATCGCGTTCGCAGCAGCCTGCGGCAGTAGCACGGGGACCAATCCCCCGCCTCCTCCGCCACCACCTCCAGCGCCTCCGCCGCCTCCACCGCCGCCACCCGCTCCGACGCTTTCGGTGACGGTGGCAAACAACTCATTCACCCCGTCGAACGGGCCGCTGTCGAGTGGTGGCACCGTCACCTGGAATTGGTCAGGCACAACGGCCAGTCACAACATCACGTTTGAGGACGGCCAAGGCAACTCAGGTAACCAGACGACTGGCTCATACCAGCGGACGTTCCCCACCGTGACCACCTCCACCACGTTTCGCTATCGCTGTACAAACCACTCGAGCGCCTTCGGGAGCGGGATGTCCGGTCAAATCGTTGTGACGCCGTAAACAGCGGGGAAGACGGTGAGAGTCAGCCGCGGCGCGCGTATGTTTGTCGCATGAACATTTGGCGCGTCGCGGCTGATTTGGTGACGGCCGGCACGCGAGGGGCGCTCGCGACGGTCGCGCGTGCCCGCGGGTCGACTCCAGTACCTGCCGGTACGAAGATGCTCGTCGGACCCCAGGGCCGGCTGCTCGGCTCCGTCGGCGGCGGGTGCGTGGAGGCGGAGGTCATCGGCGCGGCGCTCGACGCGCAGGCGCACCGCCGGCCCGCCCTCCTGACCCATCATCTGAACGCCGATCTCGCCGGCGATCTGGGTCTCTCGTGCGGCGGCACCGTCGACATCTTCGTGGAGCCGCTCGTCGCAGACGAACAGTACGTGCGCGTGCTCGAGCTGGCTGCCAACGCCGATTCCGGGCTGGTGCGAACGGCCACGGCATGGGACGCGGGGCCGTTGAAGACATTCGAGCCGCTCCGCGCGGATCGCCCCCCCGGTGCCGCGGCGACACTCACGCGCGACGGTCGCTTTATGGAGGAGCGCCTGACGCTGGCACCACGCGTACTCGTCTTCGGGGCAGGACACGTCGGGGCCGCGATCGCCCGCGCCGCAGCGGCGGCGGGATTCCGCGTCGTGGTCGTCGACGACCGCGCGGACTACGCGGACGCGTCGCGCTTTCCGGACGGCATCGCCGTGCTGGCGGCCGAGGTGGAGGCGGCGCTCGCCCGCTACCCGCTCACGAGCACCGACGCCGTGGTGATCGCGACCCGCGGGCACCGCAATGACGCGCTGATTCTCGAGCGCGTGGCGCCGTCGGCGGCCGGATACGTCGGCCTGCTGGGAAGCCGCCGCAAGAAAATCGTGGTGACGAAGGGTCTGACCACCGCAGGAGTGCCCGCGAAGAGCCTGCGCCGCGTGCGTGTGCCGGTCGGACTGGCGATTGGCGCGGTGACGCCCGAGGAAATCGCCGTGAGTGTCGTCGCCGAGCTGATCGCCTGGCGACGGCGTGCCTCTTAGTGAAGCGGTTTCACCTGGTCGAGCAAGCGGTTCAGCGAATCTGTCGACACGGGACCGGCTATCTCTACCCGCAATCCTCCGACGAACCGCCCAAAATGGTCGGCGCGCCCGCGTTCGGCTGAGTTGTTGAGTGACGTCCGTGCCGGCCGCTGAAAGATCTGAATGACCGTGACGGAGTCGAGCGTCTGCTCGACGACGATTGTGCCGTCATTCCCCGGCCCGCGCCGGAAACTCCGGACGGCCAGGCCAGGCACTGCGACCGGTTCCTCCCCGAGTACAGACGTCGCAAGCCGACGGTCAATCAGCGGCCAAGTCTTTGGATTCGACGGCTGCACGGGCGCGCCGTCGATCGCCATGTCGCGCTCGCTCCGTGCGGGCGCAGCGGCCCCTCTCACCACGACTCCCTCCAGCCTCGACGCCTGGAGCCGCTCGCGCTGCAGCGAGTCATTGACACGCCCGGCGGCGACCGGAGCCGCCGGGGCATTGCGAGGTTCAACAGCCGGCACAGCTGCCACGACATCCGCCGGTGGCGTGGTCTTGTCGCTGGTGCGGCTCTGTTCGTCGGCGGGAGCTGCAGCGCGCCGCCTCGTACGCTCCTGAGGCAGCGGGGCGGTTTTCTGCTCGGCTGGTGGCGCAGCCCGCGTTTGATTTGTCGCGACGACGGTCGGCTCCACGGCGGGCGGCTCTTGTTGGTGCAAAGCGGCAACCTCCCGGGTGGGGCTTCGCAACAGATAGCCCACGCCAAGCGCAAGGACGATCGATGCGGCCCAGGCCAACGGCATGCGGACGTGCCAGGGGCGCCGTGCGGGTGTACGGCGAATCTGCTCGAACGGTGGCGTGGGACGCTCCAGCGGCCGCGCCCGGCCCAGCACCGCACTCGCCCGATCGCGCAAGGCGCGCTCGTCGGCGAGTGCCGCGCGACACGTCGCGCATTGCGCGACATGCGCTTCGAGCGTCGCCCGATCACCGGAGGGCAGCTCGCCATCGAGGTACGCGTGCAGCGTTCCCTCATCCACGTGCGACATCCTGTCCTCCTTCCTGTCCGGCATCGTAGGCCTCGACTAATCTCCGGCGCGCCCGCGCCAGCGTGGTTCCAATCGCGCCGCGCGCCAGTCCCGTCTGCGCGGCGATTTCGTCATACGACATTCCGGCATCCCACAAGAGCAGCGCCTCGCGATCGCGCGGGGTGAGCTGGTCGAGTGCTGTGCGAACCCGCGTACGCTGGGTGTCGGCGTCGATCTCGTCGTCCGGCGCGCTGTGGACGGCATCCGGCTCGCTCTTGAGCAGTGTGAGGTGCCGTTTCTCTCGCGCGGCCCGGCGGGCCTCGTCACGCGCCATGTTTGCCGCCACCACAAAGAGCCATCCGCGTGCGTTCTCCGGTCGATGAACCAGTGCCCGCGCAAACGCCTCCTGCGCGAGGTCCTCCGCGCGCCCCTGGTCCCAGACCTTGCGGTACAGGAAGCGCACGAGCGCGGGATAGGTGTTGCGATACACGTCAGCGAGGTCTTCGGGCACCTGGCGTCTTAGCCTCGGAATTCACGCACCAGCCGCTCCAACTCACCCGGATTGAACGTTGTCTTGCCACCCGCTCCAATCTTGATGCTGGCGTGGCGTCCGGCCACCAACACCGCCGGTTCGAGCACGGCGGCCTCCCGCAACTCTGGGACGGCCTTCAGTAGCGCGAAGTACGCGTCGCTGTAGGGAGCGATGCTCACGACCCGCAGCGAGTCGCCGTGGCCGAGGTCGGTCCAGGTGCCGTCGCGCATGATGAACAGCCGGCCCCCGATGCGCTGCGTCGGGTTGATGCCCGACCGCGCGCGGCGCATTTCATCTAGCTCCGACACATTGACGCTCCCCGTCAATGCGACACCAGCGACGTGCACCGCATCAGCCATCGACTTCTCCCGCGCCGCCCGTCCGACATACCCAGCACCCGCCTGATCGACTGGCGCTGCCGCAGGAGCCTGCATGACGCGATCCTCGGCGCGCTGCCGCAGCGCGATTGTGGGTTCCTGGACGAGATACGACGTGTACTCGGTCAAGATGCCGTATCGCAGCGCGAGCTGCTTCAAGGCGTCCATGACTTCGCGCGTTTGACCATGCAAGCGAATGTCGCGCGACAGCGCGCCGGCCTTGCGCGCGGCCCAGAGCTGTTCGATGTACCGTGCCTCGCCGTTCTCACGGTCAGCCACGCTCGTCCGGAACTCTTCTTGCCGGCCGTTGCGCCGGCCTTGAACCGTCACAGACCACTCTCCGCTCCCCACACCCCGGTACCGCCCCAGCACGACCATTTCGTCTCCCGCAAACAGGTCAGGCAGGTTGCCGGGCTGAAGATCGTAGAGCTCGACGCCAGAGCCTGCCGTGATCGTGACGTCGGTAAGGACGGGGCTCGCGACCTTCGCCGCCAGCGCCCCCACGGCACGCTCGATGTTCTCACCAGGGCGGATGTACTCGGTGGTGCCGCGCGCGCGTTCCGTGAGCCGGTCGAGCAAGAAGGTGTTCACGTCGTCGCCGATCCCGAATGAAAACACGCGGAACCTGCCGCGCCCCTGCTCGGCGCGCTCGGCAATGCGTTCGGGATCGGTCTCTCCGGTGCTCGCCTGGCCGTCGGTGAGAAAGACGACGACGCCGAGCGACTGCTCCGCCGGCGATTCGGCGAACGCCTCGGCCAGCGCGCCGGCGATGTTGGTCCCACCTTCTGCGTCCAGACTCCGAATCCAGCTTTCCGCGTCGTGGCGCGCGTCGCTGGTCATGTTGGTCCAGCCTTGCGCGTAACGGCGGACGCCGCCTGAGAACGCAACCAGCCGGAATCGGTCGCCTTCACGCATCGATGCGAGCAGCTGAATGAGCGCGGATTTGGCCTGCTGGATCTTTTCACCCGACATGGAGCCCGACACGTCGATCACGGCGACGAGATCGCGACGCAGCGCGCCGGCGTCTGCCGCTACCCCCGGCGCGAGCAGGAGCATGAAGTAGCCGTCTTCACCGACGGGATGGTGCGGCAGCAGCGACAAGCCGATCAGGCCGCGTGCGAGCGGCAGCAGCAGCTCGAAGTCTCCGGCGGCGGCTCCATCCGCGAGCGTCAACTCGAGACGATTGTCGCGGCGTGTGACCTGAACCTGGTGGGTAGGCGAGTAGGGATCGCCGAAACGCGCGGCACTGTCGACTTCCATACGGAAGCTGCGCGGCGCACTCCCACGATTGCGATCGCCGAGGTAGCGGAACCGCCACGCGTCCCCCGCGCGGTCGAGTAGCTGCGTGTACTTCAGGGTAATCTTGCGCGTCTCGCCAGGGGCGATGGGGAACACGCGCGCGCGAATGAGTCCCTGCCCAGCGAGCTCGATCAGCGCGGGGTCCCGCTTCTGGCGCACGATGGCTTCGTAGATCGAGCGTGCCTGCGTGGCGTCCATGGCCTCACCGCGCAATTCTTGATCCCCTTGCCAGAGCGAGTAGCTCGAGAAGACGGCCTCGCCGGGGAGGGGGAAGTGGTACATCCCCTCTTCCAATGCGGGACCGTTGTTCCGGAACCACTCTTCCACGGTCACGCGGGCAACGCGCCCGGTGATGCTGACCTGGACGGCGCTGCGGAGACGCTCAACTCGCCCGTTGAGATCTTGGGGCACCGGCCGAACCGGATCGATCCAGCCTTGGGCGAAGAGCGAAGTCGAGAGGGTGCCCAGAAGGGCGACGGCTCCCAGCACGCGCGAGCACTGCATGATGAACTCCGGTAAGAGGACGCATGAGAGACGGGCGTCCCGCTGAAGCTTGCACACGCTGGTCCTAGGCTAGCCTATGGCGCACTGATTCGGCCCGGATTCCAGTGCTTCCGCATCCGAATCCGAAGTGTCCACTAACCCCAGGTTTGCTTCCTTTATGGTGCGGTATGCTTCCGGAAAGGGCGTCGCGCGGTCCGCAATCCAGTTGAGAAAGACGCGTTCGTCCTGTATCACGGCAGCGGCATTTGTGGCGGCGATCACGTCGAAGCGCGCGGCGACGGCACGGTCGGCTCGTCGCTCACCCTCGCTAGCGTAGTGCGCGGGCAGGACGAGGAAGTCCCCGGGCCACGTTTTCCGCGCACGCTCCAGGCTGTGCCAGAGCAGCTTCGCCCAGGCTTCGGAGTGCCCCGCGAGATCGGGCCGGCCGATCGACTGGACGAACAGGAAATCGCCCGTGAGCGCGAGGCCGTCGTCGGCGAGCAGCGCGATGCTGCCGAGCGTGTGACCCGGCACGTGAGCGGCGCGCAGCGTGGCCCGTCCGAAGACGATCGTATCCCCGTCCCGCAACGGCTCATAGGTCAGCCGGCCCGGCGTTTGATCGTAGGGCGATACCGCATCGTCGGGGTGCAGGAAGTACGGCACCCGCCAACGCGCCGCTGCAGCCCGCGCGCCGCTCAGATAATCCGCGTGAATGTGGGTATCGACCACCGCCGCCGGTGTCGCGCCTAGCTCGGTCAGCACGGCGTCGTACCGCGCGACATGACGGCCGGGATCAATGATGACCGCATCGCCGTCGCTCACCAGGATGTAACTGAGCGCGCCTTTGCCGACGCGATCGAGCTGGACGACGTGAGAAAAGGAGGGGGTGGGCGACAATCTGCGGGCGACGTAAACGGTCTCCCAGGCGGCCATTCCGCCGATGACGGAATAGGCCTCGTAGCCGCGCTCGCGCAGAAACGCCGTCGCCTTCTTGCTGGAGTTACCGCGACCGCAGATGACCGCGATCGGGCGCGCCGCGTCGAGCCGAAGCGCAGCGACGTCCGGCATCGCGAACAGCTTCGAGTTCGGCTGCGCGTGAAAATCGAGCTCGGACCCCAACGCGATATGTCCGCTGTCGACCTTGTCGGGGGCGCGAACGTCGAGCACCTGGAGCGGCTCCCCGCGATCGAGCCGCTCGGCGAGCTCCTGCGGCGGCAGCTGCGGCAGTGACGAATCCGGCATGAGCGTTAGTGTCGTCCGCCTGGGGCAAAAACGCAACGGCCCCGCGCGGCAGGCGCGGGGCCGTCACCGGGACAGAGGATCTCAGGCGGTTATCGCAACGGCATCATCGCGCCGAATTGGAGCGCGAGCGTGTTCGTCGCTGGGAGTCCGAGGTTGGTGTTGTGCGCCATCATGGTGTACGCGATCTCGAACCGGCCGCCGAGCCCGGTCAGCAGCGGGAAGCGGTAACCCCAGGCGACGTTGACCCCCGTTGCCGTTTCGCCGCTCGTCCCGGTTGTCTTCAGATACAAGAGATTACCACCTGCGCCCGCATACCAACCACCGGATACGGCATAGTTCAAGCGGGCCGAGACGTTCCCGCCAAAGATCGTCGTCCCCGATGTCTGCAACCGGGTAATGTCCAGTCCAGGCTCGATCGCGATTTTCTTTCCGATGGGCACGATCGCAAACAGCACAGGGGGTCCGGCGGGTGTTCCGAGAACGCTGAGGGCGCCGCCGCGGCCCGGAATGGAGACTGCGGTCAGGTCCGAGCCCCCGCCGACGGCGTGAGAACGGGTGTACCCGCCCTGGACGCCGAACATGGGCTGCCAGGCTCGGTTCGACGCACGCGCCGGTGCGGTCGTGCGACTCCGCACGCCCACCGGTTTCGAGACGCCGAACTCCAGCGAGTACACGTTGGCCGCCGACAGCAGTTTCGCCTTTCCGAAGAAGAGCACGTTCGCCTCGACCCGGGCGCGCAGGCCGCGAATGAACCCGAATCGGTAGCCCAGCGCGGCGGAGACGCCGAGCTGCGTCTCGTGCTGGCCATTCGTTTCTATCCAGTTGAGCGCGCCCCCGGCGGCTGCGTACACCTTTGACGTGAGCGCGTAATCTCCGCGCACCCCGAGCTGGAACAGTGAGGCATCCCCGAGAAGGCTGACCGCGTTGCCTTGCAACGCGCTCAACGAGGTTTCAAATGCGATCTGCTGCTTCCAGGGGATGACGGCGAAGAGTGAGGCCCCGGCAGGAAGCAGCCCGGGCAGACTGAACCCAGGGACGCCGAAGACATCGAGCTGATCCCGCGCGTTCGTGCCGGCCGCTTTGATTCGACTGTAGCCGCTCTGAATTCCAAATTCAGCCTGCCAGCTCTGCGCGCCGGCGGCGGCGGCTGGGGCGCCGAATGCGGCCAGGCACGTGAGCATGGCGATCGTTCTGTGCACGGTAACTCCTCGAAGAATTTTCGGCGGGAAAAAGGCGCCCCAATATTGGAGTTACATGAGGAAACGCAATGCCCTTAGGGGCATCGCCCTTTTGGGAGGACTCCCCTTTTGGGGGACCCCGTCTATATTGACCGCTATTGTGAAACAGTTCACAAACGACACTTGCAACGACACGCTGCCGTTCCCTCACTTCATGTCCCGGAGGAGTTCCGCAATGCGCTTCGCTTTGCTCACGGCCGTCGTGGCCATCGGCGCGCTCGCCTGCGGTAAGAAAGGCGACCAGACCCAAAACCAGCCGCAGGCTGCGCCCCCCGCGCCGCCCGCCGCCGGTGGAGCCGTCGCCCCGAGCGGTCCCGTCATTGAGGTCAAGATGACCGGCAACGGCAGCACCAAGGCGGCCTTCGAGCCGAACTCGATTACGATTCCTTCTGGCGCGACCGTGCGATTCACCAACGTCGCGGGTGGGCCCCACAACATCACGTTCTGGTCCGATTCGGTTCCAGCGGGCGGCGCGGCTGCTCTCAATGCCGGCATGAAGAACACGGTGGACAATCTGTCGGGCCCGTTCCTGACGCAGCCGAACGAGACATATGAAGTGTCGTTCGCCAACGCGCCCAAGGGGACGTACAAGGGCTATTGCACGCCCCACCTGACGCTCGGCATGAAGCTCGCGATCAAGGTCCAGTAGGTCGTTGGTGGCGAGAAGAAGCGGCCCCGGCGCGGTGGATGCCGGGGCCGCTTTCTTGTCTTAGATTCGCGAACAGATGAGCGCGCCCCCCCCCTCTGCCCCCGTCCGCCAGACGCTTGCCGCTCGACTCCGTCGGGGACCGCTCTCCGTCCGAGAGGCCACCCAGATCTGCCGCACGCTGTTGTCCACCATCGAGACCGCGCACGCGCGCGGCACCTCACACGGATCGATCACACCGGGGACGATCATTCTGGAGGAGGGGCGCCCGATACTCGAGGACGTGAGTCCGCCAGCGACCGATGCCATGGCGACGGATCTGTTTGCCGTGGCCACCGTGCTCTATGAATCGGTCAGTGGGCGCCCCTGGACCGCACCAGCCGGGACAGATCCGGCTCGAGTCGATTGGTCTGGTGTGCCGCCGCGGCTGCGACGTGCGCTACTGCGCGCGCTGAGTCCCGTGCCGGAGCGGCGTTGGCGCGATGCCGCGGCGTTCCAGCGGGCGCTGTGGGTGCCTCGACCGCACGATCCGATTTGGCCTGCCGTGGCCGTGGTCCTGCTTGCGGCCGGGATAATTGCGACCGTGGCCCTGTGCAAGCCGCTCGGCCTTTGCTGGGAGCGGCCGGCAGCAGCCGCTCCGGCTCGGGCTCGATAAGTGGCCACGCCTCCTCCCGCGAATCGCGCGGTCATCGTGCTGATCGACGGCGCACGCGTCGATGTGCTGCGGGATCTGCTCCGACGTGGCGACCTGCCTAACCTCGCGCGCTGGGTGATCGAGCCGGGCGGACTGCGGACGGGGACGACGGTCTTTCCGTCCACGACCGGCGTCGCCTACATCCCATTCCTGTTCGGTCGCTATCCCGGGAGTGTCGACATTCCCGGAATTCGTTGGCTCGATCGCCGCGGGGCCGGGGGCGGGTGGCGCGAACAATGGCGCGCCGCGCGGAGCTATTGTGGGGTGCAGGGTGGCTGGTTGAACACCGACATCGTCGCCACTCCCTCGATTTTCGACCTCGTCCCCGAGAGTATCGCGATCTGCACACCGCTGACGCGCGGGCTGCAAGCCGGCGCCAACCGGTGTGCCCTGCGCCGGGTCGTGCTGGGATCGGTTGCCCATTACGCCGGAACGTACCCGGCGCTCGATCGCGCGGTGGCGCAGGCCTGGCTCGACGCCGCGGACGAGCCGTGGCGTTTCCTCTTTGTCGTGTTTCCAGGCGTCGATGGCATCTCGCATCTCAAGGATCCGCTGCACGCCGCCGTGCTCGAGAGCTACCGGCTCGTGGACCGCGCCATCGGTGCCTTCGTCGCTCGCGTCCGGAAACGGGGAAGGGAGCTGCCCGCCTTCTTTGTCGTTTCTGATCACGGGATGACGGTCATGCGGGAGCACACCGACCCCGCCGTGCTCCTGGAGCGCGATGGCGTGCCCACCTTGCGTCATCCGGTGCACGTGTGGCGTCGAGGTGCCCGCGTCGCCACGATGGTCTCCGGGAACGCGAGCGTGCAGCTCTATTTCGATCCCCGGTCCGCGCGGGAGCGCTCCCTCACCGAATCCGAGATTCCGGAGGCGATCCTCGAGCGTCTGCTCGCCCTGCCGGCGGTGCGGCTCGCGGCCTGCCGGGCCGATTCGGCGGGTGGGATTGTCGTCCGAACCCAAAACGCTCGGGCACGGTTAATGGAGTCGGCGGGATTGGTTCGGTATGAACCCGAGACTGGAGATCCCCTCGGCCTCGGTGGGTATCTAGAGCTCGATGATCGAGACCTCCTGTCGCGAACGAGGGAGACGGACGTGCCCGACGCACCACGCCAGCTGCTACAGCTGTTTCGGAGCCCCCGGGCCGGCGATCTCGCCCTGGCGGCCGCGCCGGGGGCGGATTTCCGGGGCCCCTGGGAAATCCCGGAGCATCGGGCCGGTCATGGCAGTCTCATCGCGGAGCATATGGAGGTCCCGATCGCTGCCAGCGTGACTCTTCCCGAAACCGCTATTCGTACCGTAGATCTGATGCCGACGATATTGGAACGCCTCGACGTCGCCTTGCCATCCGGCGTCGCTCTCGACGGCGTCCCGTTTTCCAAACTCGCTGCTGTCACGGAACACCTGGTTCGGTGAGGAGTCGCTCGATGCCCCCACGGTTGCTCGTGGTCCTGGCCGCACTCCGTGTGATCGTTGCCGGCTCCGCGGTCGGCGCGATTCCTACCCATTATCCGGCCGCGGGTCCGGCCGCATCTGGCGATTGGAGCGCGCTTGAGCGTGCCACCATCTCCCCAGGCCCGAAACGGGGCGAATTAGTCCTCGAGTTGCCGCCCGTGGATCTGCCCGCGAGGACCGTGGTGGACGAGCCGGCGTCCGTCGGCGAGTTTCCGGTGACTGGATCGATCTACGCTCTGCACGCCGAGCTCGTCGACGCGGACGGGCACGAGCTGCCCGCGAATCTGCTCCATCACATGAATGTCATGGATCCGAACGAGCGCGAGCTCTTCCTGCCGATCGCGCGGCGGATTCTTGCATCCGGCATGGAGACGGGTGAGATCCGGTTTCCCTGGTTGCTGTTCGGTTCGCGCGTTCACGCGGGCCAACGCATTCTCGCTAATGCGATGGTGCACAATCCGACGAACGTGGGACATCGTGGTGTTCGGGTCCGGCTCGTCCTCAGCTACATACCCGATCGCCGCCCCTGGCCATTCTTCTCGGTTCTCCCATGGCAGCTCGACGTCGCGTTTCCAGTTGGCGACAAATCGTTTGACCTGCCGCCAGGTCGCAGCGAACGCTCCTATGAAGCAAGTCCGGCGGTCGAAGGGAAACTGATTGTCATTGGCGGCCACATGCATGCCTACGGGCGCACCATCGAGTTCTGGGATATGACGACGGGTAAGCTCCTCTGGCATGGGGAACCGGGTCTAGCGCGGCCGGGAGAACCCAGCGCGGTGCCGGTCGCCAAACTCTACAGTCTGAAGGGACTCGGCATGCCGATCACGCCGTCACACCGCTATCGCGTTCGTGTGATCTACGAGAATCCGACCGGTCAGACGATTCGGGACGGCGGGATGGGGGTCGTGGGCGGCCTGTTCATGCCCGATCGCAAGGCCACCTGGCCGGCTACCGATCCGAGCGACTCATTGTACCAGAGGGATCTGCGGCACTTCATGGGGCCAGTGGGCAAGCCGGTGGTCGGCGTGCCGATGGAGATGGCCCACATGCACATGCAACACTAAACGCTGCTGCCCGGCTCCACCCCGTAGTCGCCAACCGCGACGCGCTGCGGCGCCGTCGCTTCCGCCGTCTGCATGATGCCCAGCATCATGGCCGCCAGGATCAACCCCGCTAACGCGTCCACGGCGTAGTGGAACTGTCCGTACACCACGGCCAGGATCAACCCCGTCGTGAACGGCAACAGTAGCAGCCCCAGCCGGCGCCAATACCGCAACGCCATCCCGGTCGCAACGACGGATGCGGCCACGTGCGAGGACGGGAATGCCGCGCCCCACGAGTCCCCACGGTCCAACAACCACGCGGCAAACCGTGCGGGCCCAACTTCGGTGGCGAGATTGTGTGCGCCATCGAACGCGTAGCGGGGCCCAGCGACCGGGAAGAAAAGGAAGACGACGTAACAGAGATAGAAGGTCGCCATCACGGCAAAGATCGTGTGACGGGAGGCGTCACGTCGGCCCACCATCCACAGCGCGAATGGCGATGCGTAGAGGATGGGGTAGTACGCCAGATAGCACGCGTGCAGCACCCACGACACGACCTGGTTGGGCGACTCTCGAATCCAGCGATACGAGATCTGCGATCCAAAGACCCAGGTTTCCAGCCGCTGAATCAGCAGGTCGTTCTGGAATCCGGCGCTCAGGGTGAGCACCCCGATCTCGCCATAGAGGGCCGGGAGCAGCAGCATCGGGTACCAGTCGCCCAAAAACCGGCCGATCGTTCCCGAATTCCGTGCGCGCGGCGCCAGGAGGACCAGCGCGAGGATCAAGGCGTGGGCAGTGAGCAGCCACGGCCATCCGCGGATGCCTTCACTACGGAAGGCGTTGAGGACGGCACCGGTGGCAACCGCGATATACGCGCCTGTTGCGATATCGACCGCAGTGTACTCGCGCCACAACGGCTTCAGAGCCATCCCACCTCCCGATACCAATTCGCGGCTCGACGGAGCCCGGTTTCGAGGTCAATCTGCGCCTGCCACGCCGTATCGCGGGTCAATGCGTCGCTTCGGCACGTCCAGGCCGGGGCGAGGTACTCGTTGCTCTTATCGGCCGACAGCAAGGTGGCGCGCCCCGCCAGATTTGCAAGAGTGCCGACGGTCCAGAGCACACCGCGCGCGATCAGGGGCGGTACCGGCACGATGCGCGGCGCAGCCCGGCCGAGCGCCCGGGCCGCAGCGACGACGAGCATCCGGCTGGTCGTCACCTGGGGATGCGCCGCGAAATAAACGCGACCGGCCGCTGCCGGTGAGGTGGCGGCCGCGATCAATGCGCGGGCCAGATCTTCGGCGTGTATGACCGATAATTCCTGTGAGCCGTCACCGAATACCGGGACGACGCCGCGCCGGGCGAGCTGGAAGATCTTGAGGGTGCCGCGATCCCACTCGCCGTACACCACGGGCGGCCGCACGATCGTCCAGGGCAGGGAGGTCCCCACGGCGTGAACCAGGACTTCGGCGGCGAGCTTGGATTGCCCGTAAGCGGTGACCGGCGCCGGCGGGCGGCTCTCGTCGATCGGGTGGCCAGGCGTGGTGGGACCGGCTACGGCAAGCGAGGAGACGAACAGCAGCCGCCGCGCTCCGCCGTCGCGCGCAGCCTCGAGCACGTTCGCCGTCCCGTCGCGATTCGTGGCCATGAAATCCGCAGCATTGCGCGCCGCGATTTTCCCGGCGACGTGGTAGACCACGTCAGCGCCGGCGCACCCTTCGCGCAAAGCCGCCTCACTGTCGAGGTCGCCCGGTACCAGCCGCACGTCGGAGCTCCAGCCCAGCCGTTGCGCAAGCGCCGGCCGGCGCACCAGAGCGGTAACCCGGTCACCGCGCGCGCACAATGCCTTGACCAGGTGAGCACCGACGAAGCCGGTGCCTCCGGTCACAAACACGTTCACAGCGGTTTGTCGTAGACGCGGTAGGTCTTGGAGACGCGGAAGCCGAGCTGGGTGGCGGCTTTGTTCATCAAGGCGTTGTCTTCGAGAATCCATCCCGCCTCACCGCTCGGCATGCCGTGCTTCACCGAGTTTTCCCAGGTGCGGTGGTACAGCACCGCGTCAATGGCGCGGCCGCGAAACTCCGGAATCACGCCGAGCAGCATGACGCGGGCGCGGTGAATCTTGCGCGAGTACCACAGCACTTTGAGAATGCCCGGAAACATCCGGCCCGAGCGGTTGTGCAAGAGCGCGAGATTGAAATCTGGGAGACTCACGGCGAATCCCACGACCTCGCTGCCACGCTCGGCGAAAATGACGAGGTCCGGCACGACGATCGGCTTCAGCTGTTTGGCGAGATGATCGATCTCCGCGTCGGTCAACGGCACGAAGCCCCAGTTTTTCTCCCAGGCGCTGTTGTAGAGCTTCTTGATGAGCTCCACCTCGGCGTCGAAGCGCTTCATGTCGAGGGTGCGCAGCGTAATGCCGTTGCGCCCGAGCGCGCGACGGCCGATCCGCAGGAACCGCTCCGGGGCGGATTCCGCGCCCCCTCCATCGTAGGCCAGTAGGTCCTTGGCCTTGGTAAAGCCGTAGCGTTCGTGCAGCTGTTGGTAGTACGAAAAGTTGTACGGCATCATGAGCGACGGCGGCGTGCCGTTGTTCGCGATCAGCAGGCCGCATTCGTCATTGACCGACGGGCTCATCGGCCCCCGCATGGTGTCGAAGCCCCGCTGTGTGAGCCACGCTGCGGCGGTGTCCCAGAGCGCGTTCGCTACGGTTTGATCGTTGATTGATTCGAAGAAGCCATAGAATCCGACGCGATCCTGATGCTCGCGATTGTGCATGTCATTCTTGATGGCCCCGATCCGTCCGACCGTCCGACCGTCCGACTGGCGGGCGATCCAATATTGCGCCTCGGCGTGCTGGAAGAACGGGTTCTTGGACGGGGATAACAGCGTATGTATGTCGCGGCGCAGCTGCGGCACCCACAGCGGATCGGCACGGTAGTGGTCGTACGGGAAGGCGATGAAGCGATCGAGACCGCGCCCGTCGGAGACGGGCACGATCTCCACTGCGGTCAGATGACCCCCAGCTCTTTTCCGAGGCGGCCGAACACCTCGAGGGCGAGGTCGATCTGGTCGGCCGTGTGGGTCGCCATCAGGCTGGTGCGCAACCGGCATTGCGAGGGCGGCACGGCGGGCGGCACCACGGGGTTCGTGAACACGCCGTCATCGAACAGCTTCCGCCAAAACAAGAAGGTCTTCTCGAGCGGCCCGATCAGCACCGGCACGATCGGCGTCTCCGTCGGACCGATGTCGAAGCCGAGGGACCGCAGGCCCTCCTGCAGGTGACGCGTGTTGCGCCACAGCTGCTCGCGCCGCTCCGGCTCGCGCTGCAGCACGTGCAACGCCGCGAGCACGCCGGCCGTGTTGGCGGGCGGCAGCGCGGCGGTGAAGATCAAGGGTCGCGAGTGATGGCGGAGATAGTGGATGACGCTTTCCGATCCCGTCGCGAACCCGCCGATCGAGGCCAGCGACTTCGAGAAGGTGCCGACGATCAGGTCCACCTCTTCCACGAGGTCGAAATGCGCCGCGGTACCGTTGCCGTTGGGGCCGAGCACGCCGACCGAGTGCGCATCATCGACGGCGAGCGCGGCGCCGTACTTCTGGCAGACACGCAGCAGGCCAGGCACGTCGGCGATGTCGCCTTCCATCGAATACACCCCGTCGACGATGACCATCGTCCCGGTGCCCTCGGGCAGCTTCTGGAGCTTGCGTTCGAGGCCGGCCAGGTCGCCGTGGTTGAAGCGCATGGTCTCGCCGTGCGACATCTTGGCGCCATCGACGATCGAGGCGTGGTCCAGCTTGTCCAGGAAGACGACGTCGCTGCGACCCACCAGGCCTGAAATCACGCCCAGGTTGGCCTGGTACCCCGTCGAGAAGACGAGGCACGACTCCTTATTGAAGAACTCCGCGAGCTCGGTTTCGAGCTGCTCGTGCAGATCGAGGGTGCCGTTGAGGAAGCGGCTGCCGGTGCATCCCGAGCCGTAGCGCTCGAGGGCCGCCCGCGCGGCCGCCAGGACTTCCGGATGATGGGTCAGGCCGAGGTAATTGTTCGACCCCATCATGATCCGCTCTTGGCCTTCGATAACGACGACGGTGTCTTCCGAGCGGGAGATCGGTTTGAAATAGGGATACAGCCCCGCAGCCTGGACCTCGCGCGCCCGGGTGAAGTTCTTACACTTGTCGAACAGCGCGATATGCTGCAGGGTCTCTGTGCGCACGAAGCCTCGGTTCTCTATGGGTAGGCGGTGGTACAGGTTAGCCCTGCCGTCCCGAAATGGCAAGGCTCCATGTGAGACTTGGCACAGCCTTTCCTCGTCCCGGAGTGGTAGCCTAGATTGCGACTTCGTCCTAGCCCCGGCCACGCCGTTCCTTCCGGAGGTTCTTAGTGGTGCCACACGTCGTCCGCTACCTGGGCGTGACAGCCCTGTTGTGCGCACTGCTTCCAACCGTCTTAACCGCGCAGGATCGGCGCCACCCTCGCTGGGAGATTCCCGGATTCGATTTCCGTAAGGACGGTGTCTGGCGGATCCAGGCCCGCGCCTGCAGTTTTGACAAACCCGCCCGCTCGAGTTGGACCATCGAGACGGCCCCCTGCTGCCGTTCCGCGAAAGCGGCCACCCGATCCACCTGGCTCTCCAACATGGCGGGCCAGTCTGGCCGCGTACCCACCCGTCCGCCTCCGATTTTCTTGAAGGGCGAGGACCGCCGTCTCGATCATTGGGTCGGAAAGGACCGTCGAGTCGAGCGGGCCGCTCGGACTGCGTTGACGCGCCTGAATGCGATCCCAGCGCGACATGTCGCGATTGGGGAAGCCGTGGCCGGCGCCCAGGCGCGTCTCCGAAGCCCCATCAGCGGCACCTGCGGCAACGATGTGAAGGTGTTCCCCGCCATGCCGATGATCAGCGCATCTCTCGATCGGGTCTTTTATCTGGACGGAGACACCGACGTCCGCTACCTCGCCCTCGACGGATCGACGGGTCTCGCCTTCCGCGTGGACGGCAGCTCGCAATCGGTGGCCATGTTCCAGGTAAGCCCGGACGACCAGAAGGTCGCGGTCGCGACCCTCGACTACCGGAGCCACCCCGTCGCCGCCACCCTTTTCGTCCAGGACCTCACCAGCGGCCACCTGGTCAAGTTCCCATCCTCCAGCGTTGCGTATCGCTGGCCGGTGGGCTGGCACGCCGGCAACCTGCTGGTCGGATCCGACAACACGCCCAAC
>Ga0209689_1000331_pt1 | contig 31439 bp, 33 predicted proteins | sample GraSoiAngelo_149_FD_187119 | JGI IMG/M metagenome (GOLD analysis project Ga0209689, IMG submission 187119) | Grasslands soil microbial communities from the Angelo Coastal Reserve, California, USA - 14_1009_09_30cm (SPAdes) (version 2) | ecosystem: Environmental > Terrestrial > Soil > Grasslands ... | reverse complement strand
CCCCTCGCCACCAGCGCCGTGATGAAGCGCTCCGCCGAGGTACGGCGGATCGATCGAATCGAAGTCAAGCTCATGACCTGGCGTGAATACCTCGCGAGCGGCGATCCGGGTGCGTACAAGCCGGCGGCGGCGGACGACGGCGCCCCGGTGTGGATCGTCGCGGTCGCCGGCGAGATCGTCCCCGCCTTCGGCCACGGCCTCACCTTCAACTGGGGCGTGTTCACGATCGACGGGACGGACGGCGGGATTACCTCGCTCACCGCGCGAAACGACGGAGCCTGGCCGGCGTTCTTCGACGCGCTTCCGGACCACCCTGCACCATCGCCCTAGCTGACGGCCGCGCAATTGCAGGAGTCCGTCTTGAACGAACCTCCAAGGTGGTGCGCCATGAAAGACAAGACGACGGGCAACGGACTCCCTCGCGCGGACGCCGACAAGCAGAGCTCTAGCCACAGCGGCAGTCAGAGCTCGAGCCATAGCGGGAGCAAGAGCGCAAGCAAGAGCAAGAGTCAAAGCCAGTCGAAGCACTAGCGACTCAGCGCCAGCGGGTCAGGATCACCTCGCGCTGGAAGACTCGCGCCGCGAACCAGAGTGACGCCGCCGCGATCGCGGCGAGGATGACGCCGATGCCTAGGGCCAGCGGGGGTCCGAGGACAACGACGCCCGCGAGCTGACCGAAGAGCAAGCCCAGCACCGGCACGATCAGAACGGCCGAGATCTGCTGCGCGGTACGTGGATCGTTGACGCGCGACGAGAGCACGACGATCAGCGCAACTCCAATTAACCCGAGCAGCGGCGTGTCGACGAGCACGGCGAGGATCCAGCCGGGCGTCACGACGACCGCGCGCACGCGGTCGGTCACCGCGAAAGCGAGGACACCGGCGACGAACAGCGCCGCCGAAGCGATCGTGATCCCGAGAGCTGGGATGAGCGCCGCGAGCATCTTCCCGAGCAAGAGCTCCCAGGTGCGGATCGGCGTCGCCAGAACCGGCTCGAGAGTGCGCTCGCGTTTCTCCCCGACGATCGCGTAGGACGCGAGGACCGACGGGATGAAGATCGGAAGAAGCAGGAAGAGGGTCGAGAACTGCTTCCCAACGATCGCTTGCCCAATCTCAAGCAGCGAGAGTCCAGCGAACTCGGGCGGAAGTGGCGTGGCAGGGAGACTTACGCCACTCGAGATCTTGCCCACCACAAAAAATGTGGCGACTGCCAACGCGGTGATGAGCGGCGGAAGGATCAACGTCGCCCAGAGCAGCGCTCGCTGTAGCCGAAGCTCGAGCCACTCCTTCTCGAGCACGATGAGCGCCTTTTTCACTTGTGACCGCCGACGAGTCGCAGATAGACGTCCTCGAGCGAGTGCTGAAGGCGCTCGACGTAGCGAATCCGCGCTCCGGCGGCGGCGAGCGCGTCGACCAGCTCCGGGTTGCGCGTCTCCGGATCCTCGAGCTCGAGGGTGAGCGTGTCGCCCTCGGCGTGGGCAGTCCGCACGAACCGGAGCGAACGCGCCAGCGGCACAAGCCGCGCGGCATCGCCGACGACGCGCACAACTGTCCCCGCGCCGAATAAACCCGCCCGCAGCTCGCGGGGCGACCCCATTCGAAGCAAACGGCACTGGAAGATCCCGATGCTGTCGCAGAGCTCGTCGGCCTCCGGAAGGTTGTGCGTCGTGAGGAAGATCGTCCTGCCCTCCGCGCGAAGGCCCTTCACGAACTCGCGCACGGTGCGCGCCGCTTCAGGATCGAGTGCGGCGGTGGGCTCGTCGAGGAACACGACGGGGGGTTCGTGAAGGAGCGCTCGCGCGATCGCGAGCTTCTGCCGCATGCCTTTCGAGAACGTGCCGACCGGCTCGTCGCGGCGGTCCCAGAGCTCGAGCAGATGCAGATAACGCTCGACCTGCGCGTCGACCCGCGCGGCGTCGAGGTCGTACAGCCGCGCGAAATAGCGGAGGTTCTGCCGCGCGGATAGCCGGTCGTAGAGGCCAGGCTGCTCGGTGAGGATGCCGACCGACCGCCGCAGGGCGGTGTCGTCGACCCCCAGAGCGTGGCCGGCGACGATCGCGTCGCCGTCCGTCGGTGCGATGAGCGCGGCCAGCATTCGGACGGTGGTGGTCTTCCCCGCCCCGTTCGGTCCGAGGAAGCCGAACACGGTCCCCGCTTCGATCGCAAGCGAAAGCCCGTCGACGGCGAGCCGGCCGTCGAACCGCCGCGTGAGTCCGTGCGTCTCGATCGCGTGAGCCACGCTTCAACAGGAAGATAGCTTTACGATGCCGCGACGTGATGCGATGGACCGCGCGTGACCTCCGGTCTCTCGCGGTCGGCCTTGCCTACCTCGCGCCGGCGCTGTTCATCTTCGTCGTCTTCGTGTTCATCCCCCTGGGTCGAACGTTCTACCTCAGCTTCTACAACACCCGATCCACCGGCCTGGTCACGACATTCAATGGGATCGACCACTACATCGACCTTGTCACCTCGCAGACGTTCCGTTCAGGGCTTGTGGCGACCGGGCTCTTCGCCCTCTACACCGTGCCTCTCGGAATCGCGCTCGGACTGATCCTGGCCGTACTGCTCAATCAGCGTCTCCGCGGGATCAGCGTCTTCCGGACGATGATGGCGAGCACCATCGCCATCTCGGCGGCGGTCGGGTCACTCATCTGGCTCCTCCTCTTCAATCCGAGCCTCGGCCTTCTCAACTACGTGCTGTCGCTGGCCGGCGTTCGCGGGCCGGAATGGCTCATCCAGCCGACGATCGCAATCATCGCCGTGTCGATCACGACGATCTGGCTGACGATGGGTACAAACATCATCGTGCTGCTCGCAGGGCTGCAGGGCATCCCCGAGGAGATCTACGAAGCGGCGCGGCTCGACGGCGCTCGAGGTGCGCGAATGTTCACGCGCATCACCGTCCCGATGGTCTCGCCATCGCTCTTCTTCCTACTCGTCGTCGACACCGTCGCGGTGCTGCAGGCATTCACGCAGATCCACCTGCTCACGCGAGGCGGTCCGGTCGACGCGACGCGAACGCTCGTGTACAGCATCTATCTCGACGCGTTCCAGAACTTCCAATTCGGATTCGCGAGCGCGGAATCCGTCGTCCTGTTTGTTCTGGTGCTCATCTTGACTCTCATTCAATTCCGCTTCGTCGAGCGGCTGGTTCACTATCAATGAGCGTCAGGGCAGTCCCGCGCACCGGCGCCATCGCGCTGCCACGAGAGCGGCGGCCGCTCCCGGTGCGCAAGTTTGGCTCCTACGTGCTGCTAGCCGTGGTCTCGATCCTCGTCGCCTTTCCGCTGCTGCTCGCCCTCTCCTACTCGTTCATGAGCGAGTCGGAGATCGCGACGTTCCCGCCGCCGGTGCTTCCGATGCACCCATCGCTCGACAACTACCAGAAAGTGCTCGGGGCGATTCCGATCGTCCGCTATCTACTGAACAGCTTCATCGTCTCGACGGCGGTCGTGATCGGACAACTCATCACGGCGAGCCTCGCGGCGTACGCGTTCTCGTTCCTCGTGTTCCGCGGGCGTCAGGTGCTGTTCTTCCTCTTCCTCAGCACCCTGATGATCCCGTGGGAGGCGACGATCATCCCGAACTACATGACGATCCGTACGCTCGGCTGGCTCGACACGTACCAGGGACTTGCCGTTCCGTTCATGGCGACCGCATTCGGGACCTTCCTGTTGCGGCAGGCCTTCATGCAGATCCCGCGGGAGCTATGGGATGCCGCGCGCATCGACGGATCCACCACTTTTCGCTTCCTTCGCGAGGTCGTCATCCCCCTCGCGCGGCCGGCCCTGGGCACGGTAGCGATCTACGGATTCCTGTCGACCTACAACCAGTACTTCTGGCCGCTTCTAATCACGAATGAGACTCTCATGCGGACAACACAGGTCGGCATCGCGCAACTACGCTTCGAGGAATCGCTCCGCTGGGGCCTGGTCATGGCGGGTGTCATCATGGTCGCGGTACCGACGCTCGCCCTGCTCGTGCTGGGGCAGCGTCAACTCATCCGAGGATTGACCGCGGGTGCGGTCAAGGGGTAAGGCATGGAGGGAAAGATGCGCAAGCTCGCAGCGTTCGCGATCGCGCTTTCAATGGTCGCCGCAGCGTGCGGCGGCGGGACTCCCGGCGGCGGTGGCGCTGCGAGTCCGACAGGGGACCAGAGCGCCCTCGCACCGGGCAAGGACGTCAAGCCCGCCGCGAACATCACGTGGTGGCACGCGATGTCCGGCATCAACGGCGAGGCGCTCAACAAAATCGTCAACAACTTCAACGCGAGCCAGAGCGCGATCAAGGTCACGACCGTCTTCCAGGGGACGTATGACGACTTGCTCTCGAAGCTGAACACCGCCCTCGCGTCGAATGCCGCGCCGGCACTCGTGCAGGTCTACGACATCGGCCAGCGCTACATGTATGACAGCGGTCAGGTCGTGCCGATGCAGGCGTTCATCGATCGCGACAAGTTCAGCACAGCGGACTTCGAACCCGCGGTCATCAACTACTACAAGTACCAGGACAAGCTCCAGAGCATGCCCTTCAACGCGTCCTCGTCGATCTTCTACTACAACAAGGACGCCTTCACCGAGGTGGGCCTCGATCCGGCGAAGCCGCCGGTGACGTTCAGCGAGATCACCGACGCCGCGAAGAAGCTCACCAAGAAGGACGCGAGCGGGAACACCGTCCGGTACGGGTTCGGCCCCTCGATCTACGGATGGTTCTTCGAGCAGCTCCTCGCCACTTCTGGCGCGCTCTACGCCGACAACGGCAACGGGCGTGACGACCGCGCGACGAAGGTCGTCTACAACAACGCCGCAGGTAAGGCGATCCTCGATTGGTGGAAGGCCGGCATCGACGGCGGGTACTTCTACAACCCCGGCATCGACAACGCCGGCGCGACCACCGCGTTCCAGTCCGGCAAGACCGCGATGTACCTCGAGTCGAGCGCGGCGCTCCGCGGCAACATCAACACCGCGAAATTCCAGGTCGGCACGGGTCTCTTCGCCCGACCGGACAACAAGCCCGCGAATGGCGGCAACATCATCGGCGGCGCGTCGCTCTACATCATGAAGAGCCGCCCGGCCGAGGAGCAGCAGGCCGCGTGGGAGTTCGTCAAATACGCGATGACCCCGGCAGTCCAGGCGCAGTGGCAGTCCGACACTGGCTACTACGCGATCGTCAAGGCCGCTTACAACGAGGCCCCGGCCAAAGAGTGGGCGACGAAGTACCCGCAATTCCAAACGCCGGTGGACCAGATCCGCAATTCGCCGCAGAACCGGATGACCAACGGCGCGGTCCTCGGCGTCTTCGCTCAGGCGCGTGCGCGCACGCAGAAGATGATCGAATCCGTCCTGCTTGGACAGGCGACCTCCCAACAGGCTCTCGACGCGGCGGCCGCGGAAGTGAACGACGCGATCGACAAGTACAACAAGGCGAACAAATAGCCACACGCGATGAGACGGTGCGGTCGCTCGGCGGCCGCACCGTCGATCTCCTGGTCATCGGCGGCGGGATCATCGGAGCGGGCATCGCGCGCGACGCGGCCCTTCGCGGGCTCGAGGTCGCGCTGGTCGAGCAGTCCGATTTCGGATCCGGCACCACGTCGCGGCCGACCCGGCTGATCCACGGCGGTCTGCGATATCTCGAGCTGTTCGACTTCGCGCTGGTGCGCAGCGACATGCGCGAGCGCGAGATCCTCCTGCGCATCGCGTCGCACCTCGTGTTTCCCCTCCCGTTCCTCCTTCCCCTCTACCGCCCGACCTTCTTCTATCAGCTGAAGCTCCGGCTGGGCATGCAGCTGTACGACCTGCTGTCGCTCGACAAGAGCCTGCCGAAACGGCAGCACCTTGACCGCAACGCGACGCTCGCCGCCGAGCCGTCGCTCGAGCCCGACGGGCTCGAAGGCGCTTGGCGCTTTTATGACGCGCAGGTTCCTCTCATCGAGCGCCTTGTCGTCGAGAATCTGATCGATGCGACCTCACGCGGGGCCTTCGTTTTGAATCACGCGCGGGTCGTCGACTTCCTTCGCGAAGACGAGCGGGTTGTCGGCGCGCGTGTCCGAGACGCCACGGGCGCCGCCAACGTCGAGATCCGCGCTCGCTTCACGGTCGTCGCGACCGGGCCGTGGCTCGATCGCACCATCACGCCTCTCCGCAAGCGCCCCGGTCCGCTCCTGCGGCTGACAAAGGGCGTTCACATCGTCACCCGGCATGCCGTGGAGCAGGCCCACGTTCTCTTCGCGAAGAGCGATGGCCGCCTCTTCTTCGTCATCCCGTGGCGGGATGCGACGATCGTCGGAACGACCGATACCGACTACACGGGTGACCCGGGCAACGTCGCCGCGAGCGAGAAGGACGTTCGGTACCTCCAGGACGAGGCGCGTCGCGCCTTCCCGAGCGCGCCCTTCGATGAGATCTACTTCACGTGGGCCGGCGTCCGCGCCCTCGTGCGCGAAGAAGGTGTGAGCGAAGGAGAGGTGTCCCGCAAGCACGCGCTCTTCGATCACGCTGCGCGCGAAGGCGTGGAGGGGATCCTGTCCGTCGTTGGCGGGAAGATCACCGCCTACCGAGCGATCGCGGAGGAGGTCGTCGACGTAGCGAGCCGCAGACTGGCGCGATACGCGCCGTCGCGCAGCGCTGATGAGCTCCTGCCCGGCGCGCGGCCCGCGGATCACGCGGCCCGGCCGGGCGACCTGACGCTCGAGGCGACGACCCGCGCCCACCTCACCTCGATCTACGGCGCGCGCGCCCGCGAGATCCTCGACCTGACGAGAGCGGATCCCTCACTCGCGGCACCGCTCTGTCCGCACCACCGCGGCGTGGAGGCAGAGGTCGTTCATGCCGTCCAGAGCGAATGGGCGCTGACGCTTGGCGACGTCCTCCTCCGTCGCACCGCGGTCGGCCTCTCGGCGTGCCAGGCGCTCGATTGCGTCGATCGTGTCGCGGACCGCATGGCCGGGCTACTCGGCTGGGATCCGGATAGGCGACACGACGAGGTGGAGGCTTACCGGCGCGAGGTCGAACCGATGCGCCGTTTCAGCACCGAGTGACCGCGGTCCTGGCGCTCGACCAGGGGACGACGGGCTCGAGCGCGGTCGTCTTGGACGAGACCGGCACCATCCGGGGAAGCGCCGACCGCGAGATACGACAGTTCTATCCCGCGTCGGCCCACGTCGAGCACGATCCCGAGGAGATCTTCGCCACGACCGTCGCGGTCGGGCGCGAAGCCCTGACCCGTGCGGGACTCGATTCGAGCGAGGTCACCGCGATCGGCATTACGAACCAGCGCGAGACGACCGTCGTGTGGGAGCGTGCGACGGGCCGTCCGATCCATCCCGCCGTCGTCTGGCAGAGCCGTGCAAGTGCTGCCATCTGCGAGCGATTGCGCTCCGACGGTCACGAGAAGCTGGTGCGCGAGCGCACCGGCCTGGTGATCGACGCGTACTTCTCCGGGACCAAGGTCCGTTGGATCCTCGATCAAGTCGCTGGTGCGCAGAAGCGTGCCGAGGCCGGCGAGCTCGTGTGCGGCACGATCGACACCTGGCTCATCTGGAAGCTCACCGGCGGCCGCACGCACGTGACCGACGTCTCGAACGCGTCGCGAACGCTCGTCTTCGACATCCATCGGGGCGTGTGGGACGACGACCTGCTCGGGCTTCTCTCAATCCCTCGGTCGATGCTGGCCACGCCGGTCCGATCGAGCGGGATCGTCGCGGAGGCCGATGCACAACACTTCGGGAGAGCCCTGCCCATCGCGGGAGTCGCCGGCGACCAGCAGGCCGCGCTCTTCGGCCAGACGTGCTTCGCCGCCGGAGAGGCGAAGAACACGTACGGGACCGGATGCTTCCTGCTCGTGAACACGGCGGACCGCGCGGCTTTGGCCAGCGGCGGTCTTCTCACGACTATCGCGTGGGACACGGGCGACGGTATCCGCTACGCGCTCGAGGGAAGCGCGTTCATCACGGGTGCGGCGGTGCAGTGGCTGCGCGACGGGCTCGGGATCATCGCGACGGCCGCGGAGACCGAGTCGCTGGCGGCCGGGCTGGCGGGCAACGACAACGTGTATCTCGTGCCCGCGTTCACCGGACTCGGGGCGCCGCACTGGGACATGTACGCGCGCGGCCTTCTGATCGGCATCGAGCGCGGGACGACACGCGCGCATGTCGTCCGCGCGACCCTCGAAAGCATCGCCTACCAGACGCGCGACCTCCTCGAAGCGATGCGCGCTGCGGGCCAGCCGATCGAGGTTCTTCGGGTCGACGGCGGCGGCACCGCGAACGGCTTTCTGATGCAGTTCCAGGCCGACGTCGCGGGCATACCGGTCGAGGTCGCCGCGACACAGGAGACGACCGCGCTCGGCGCCGCCTTCCTCGCGGGACTCGCGACCGGCGTGTGGAAATCGCCCGACGACCTGCGGCGGCGCCGTGCCGTCGCCGCGCGCTACGAGCCGCGCATGTCGGCCGACGAACGCGAGAGCCTGTACGCGGGGTGGCAGCGCGCGGTCGATCGCTCACGAGGCTGGGCGGCCGCAGGTATCTAACCCTTTGGGATCCGCTCCGGGAAGTCCGACATGATCCCGTCAACGCCCCATTCGCCGAAGAGCGCGATCTCGCGCGGCTCGTTCACCGTCCACACATTCACCTTCACGCCGGTGGCGTGCGCCGCTTTCACCATCTCGGGCGTCACATACGTCCGATTCGGATGCAGCGCCCAGAGACGCATCCCGCGAGCGCTCTCCATCAGAGACGACCGATCCGGAGAGTCGGCGAAGATGAACGCGCGACGAGCAGACGGTCCGGCGACGCGGCACCCTTCGAGTGCGCCCCACCAGAAGCTCGACACGTAGACGTCGGGGTCCTTGCGTTCGGCAAGGAGCTTTCCCACCTGACCGCCGGTCTGCTGCGCGCCCTTCTCGCTCATCTCGCACTTGAGCTCGACGTTGACGCCCATCTTTCCGCGGCAGAAGTCGAGGACCTCCTCGAGCGTGAGCTTGTGCTCCGGCCTTGGCCGGTCATGCGAAATCAGCAGGCGGCCATCGTCGGTAAGCCATACGTCGGTCTCGACCTCGTCACATCCGAGCGCCTGCGCCTTCTCGAACGACTCAATTGTGTTGTCTGGCGCGTGCCCCTTCGCTCCTCGGTGTCCGATGCGGCGCATGTACGACTAGCGTCCCACATCCCGGCGACGCATTACGACGAGCGCGACGATCGTGCCGGCCGTCCCGATCGCGATGAGGGTCGCGATACCGCTCCAGTCGTCCTTCGACATCGGCGTCCCGTATAACGCGTAGAGGGAGATGTTGTTCACCCAATCGGGCCACTGAAAGAGCGGCCCGAGCTGCTGCGCGAAGTAGCCGACCACCGCGAGCGTGCCGAGGACGGCAACCGCGACGCGCGGGCGCCAGCCCACGAGCGCGTGGCCGATGCCCGAGAACGCGTAAGCGACGGGAAGCACGGCGGCGGACGCAAACACGAAGCGGCCGCCGGGCAAGCTGATCCCGGTCGATGTCGCGGTCAGGTACACGGCCACCGAGCTGACGGCCACGACCACAGCGGACGCGAGGACGACCGCGGTGACGCGCTCGACGACCACGCGCGCCCGCGACACCGGCGCGCTCAGGATCATCTCGAGCCGGCCCTCGGCGTCGTCGGCGGCCCACCCGCTTACCTGCGCGGCGACGAAGAGCGAGATGAGCAGCAGGAGGGTCGAGAACCAGATCACGCCGACGAAATCGGCATAGGCGTTGATCCCGGCCCGTTCGAAATACGCCCGGAGCATGGGGATATCCGAGCTTCCGAAGGCATCGACCATCGTCTTCGTGATCGAGGTGAGGAACCCCGCGAGCACCGCGAGACCCAGTGCCCACGCGACGATCCAGATGCGCTGCTGTTCGACGATCGCGAGGACCGGCGTACGGAGCAGCGGGTCCCCGGCCGGGCGCCACTCGACACGCGCCTTGGCGGGCGCACCGCGTAGGAGCGGGGCACCGATGTCCCTTCGAATGAACGCGGCCACCGCGAGTCCGACAAGGACGACGGAGCCGACAGCAAGTGCGGCCGTGGCTGCGACGTCGAGCGATCCTCCGCGAAGGAGTGGGGTGCTCCGATCGAAGAGATAGAACGGCGACAGCCAGCGGATCGCTCCGACGCCGACGCCGGATCGGGCGGCGGAGTTCAGCATGAAGAGCACGAGCACGACGATTCCGGCGATGCCGGTCGCGCCTCGCCTGGTCGTCACGAGCTGCGCGACCACGAGCGCGAAAGCGAACACGAAGAGCGTGAGGGTCCACATGGCAAGACCCTCGAGGGCGAGCGGCCCGAGTAGCAGCGGCTCCTGGCCAATCGCAGCCCCGATGTCGGTGACGGCGAGCATGACCGCGATCGAGAGGGCGGCCACGGCGGCGAAGCCGGCAACGCGCGCCGCGATGAGGCTCAAGCGGGAGGCCCCGGTCGAAAGCCAGAGCTCGACGAGACCCCGTTCCTCGTCGCCGCGGCCGGCACCCGTGCCGGCCAGTAGGGCCCAGAAGGCGTAGATCAGCACGGCCGAGCCGAACCAGCGCCAGGTCAGGTAGCCCGCCATCGTGTCGAGCTGGGACGGGGCGGGTAGCAAGTATGTGAGCTGCCTCGCGAGGAGCTCCATCTGCTGCGCGAAGACGGCCCTCGCCGTGGGGGTGTCGCCCGCGATCTGCGCGAAACCAACCGCGTTGAGCAGCCCGCCCGCCGCAACGACCAGCGCGGTCATGAGGAGGCCGGTGCGGTGCGACTGAAGGGCAAGCCGGAGGAGGGTCACTTATAGAACCCGAGGAAGACTTCCTCGAGCGAGGGCTCCCGGCTTTCGAATTTGGTGACGCGCGAGCTCGCGAGCGTGGCGAGGAGGGGCTCGAACTCGCCGCGAAAGATTCCGCTCACGCGATGATCGTGGACTTCGATCTGCTCGAGGCCGGGAATAGCGCGGATGCGCTCGATCGGCGGTGTATCCGCGAACTCGATCTCGACGCGGTGCGCGCGCATGCCGGCGAGCTCGTCGAGCTGGCCGACGGTTACGAGGTGGCCCTCGCGCACGATTCCGACGCGGTCGCAGACATGCTCGACCTCGGAGAGCACGTGTGACGAGATGAAGATCGTCGCCTCCCGCGCGCGCGCGTCGCGAACGAGCCCGTAGAACTCCTGCTGATGCAGCGGATCGAGTCCGCTCGTCGGCTCGTCGAGGATGAGCAGGGCCGGCTTTGGCGCGAACGCGAGGAGCAGTGCGAGCTTCTGCTTGTTGCCGTGCGAGTACTCGCGGTACTTGCGGCCGAGGTCGAGATCGAGCCGCTTCGCGACAGCCTCGACCTCACTGTCAGAGATATCCCCGCGCAAGCCCGCGATATACGCCACGATCTCCGAGCCACGCCAGCCGCCGAACTGCGGCAGCTCGCCGGGGACATACCCGATCTTGTGTTTCAGCGGGACAGAATCGCGGTCGGCGTCGAGCCCGAGGATCGTGGCGGACCCCCGGGTGGCATGGATCAGCCCCATCAGGAGTTTGATCGTCGTCGTCTTTCCCGCTCCGTTCGGCCCGAGGAATCCGAAGACCTCGCCCTCCTCGACGCTGAGATTGAGGTCGAAGACCCCATGCCCAGCGCCGTAATCCTTCGTGAGCCCTTGTAAAAAGATGTCCAAGAAGATTGGACGGTCGGGCGCGGTCATACGTAGCTCTCCGTCCGAACCCAGCGCAGCCGTCCTCCGGCTCCGACCGCGACCGTGACGAACGTCGCTCCGCCGAGAGCGTGCTCGTCGAAGACCTTGATCCGGCGGGGCCGGAGCCGGTAGAACCGATACGCGTCGATGGCGTCATAGGCCCTGAAGCGCGCCGCGTATAACTGTTCGGCGATCCGCGCCGCGCGGCCGCGAAGCTCGCGTGCCGTTCCAAAGAGCTGGATCCCGTGGTCGCTGCCACCCCAGGTCTGGGTCGAGCGGTACACGGCGACCGCCGCGGACGGATTGGCGCGGATGTTCCGCGAGTGCTGCGCCTCAGGCGCCGACAGCCAAACGATCTCGAACGCCGGTCCCCACGCGAAGTACGCCGTGTTCACATGGGCGCGGGCGCCGGGCGACACGGTCGCGATGGCGCAGAGCTTCGATTGGTCCAAGAGGCCGCGAGTCATCGCAGCGAGGCGGCTCGCTGGTGGATGCTTGGCGGTCCTTCGGACTGGCATGGAGTACATGATGCGCACCCGCGCACTAGGCTTCCGTTCCGTGCCGGACCGATTCGTCACCAGGGGGTTCGTCGGGCGCCGCGAGCCCGCCGGATCGGCTCAGGCCGCTCGGATCCCGCCCGGACAGCATCTGGTCAAGGACTTTCCCGTCCTCTCCGCCGGTCCGACGCCGCGCACGCCGCTGGGGTCGTGGTCTTTCAAGATCGAGGGACTCGTGAAGGAGCCGGCCTCGTGGAGCTGGGCCGACTTCCTGAAGCTTCCGGCGCAGGACTTCGTGAAGGACATTTCCTGCGTGACCAAGTGGACCAAGCTCGACACGCGCTGGCGGGGTGTGAGTGTCGACATTCTGCTCGAGCATGTCGAGCTCGACCGGCGCGCCGCGTTCGTGACCGCATTCTCCGACGGCGGCTACACGACGAACATCCCCCTGCCGGACCTCGTCAACGGACAGTCCTTCGTCGCATACGAGTACGACGGCAAGCCGCTCGCACCCGAGCATGGCGGACCTGCGCGTCTCGTCGTCCCGCATCTGTACTTTTGGAAGAGCGCGAAATGGGTGCGCGGCCTTCGGCTGATGGAGCGCGACGAGCCCGGGTTCTGGGAATCGCTCGGGTACAACAACCACGGCGACCCGTGGAAAGAAGAGCGGTATACAGGCGACTAAGGTGAAACGTGCGCTCGAATGGCAAATCGTCACGGTCAAGGCGGTCCGGATCGAGACACCCGACGTGAAGACGCTCACGCTCGCTCTGCCGGACTGGATGCCGCATCGTCCCGGGCAGCACTACGACGTTCGGCTCACCGCGGAGGACGGGTACTCCGCACAGCGGAGCTACTCCGTGGCGTCGGAGCCCGAGCGCGCCGGAGAGATCGATCTCACCGTCGAGCGCATCGCCGACGGCGAGGTGTCGCCGTTCCTCGATGACACCGTGACGGTCGGCGACCGCTTCGAGGTGCGCGGCCCGATCGGCGGCTACTTCGTCTGGGACAGCACGATCAAAGGCCCGCTGCTGCTCGTCGCGGGCGGTTCCGGCGTCGTCCCGCTCATGGCGATGCTTCGGCACCGCGCGGCTGCAGGCGTCACGGACCCGGCTCGGCTTCTCTACAGCGCGCGCACGTACGAGCAGATCATCTACGGCCAGGAGCTCGACGCTCTTGCGCGGAAGAATGGCCTCACCGTCTCGTACACACTGACGCGGAACCAGCCATCAGGCTGGAAGGGTTACGCGCGCCGGATCGACGATGCGATGCTGAAAGAGGTGAGCGCACCTCTCGGTCGGAACGCCCTCGCCTTCATCTGCGGCCCCACGGCACTCGTCGAGGTCGCCGCGGACGGGCTCGAGCGCGTCGGGCTGCCCGCCGATCGAATCCGCACCGAGCGCTTCGGACCCAGCGGCGCATGACCGAGCCCATCGACGAGCTCGTCCTCGATGGCAACGCCGTCGCCGGAGCTCTCTCGGAGATCTACGGCGACGACATGACGACCGTGCTCGCGGAGTGTGCGAGCTGCGGGAACGTCGATCACATCGGCGAGCTCCTTGCGTATGTCCACGCGCCCGGGATCGTCCTTCGATGCACGGCGTGCACGACCGTCGTCCTCCGGATCGTCCAACACCCGCGCGGAGCTCGCGTCGACGTCCAGGGCAAGCGCATCCCCCGTCCGCCGAAATGAGGGCGATAACCTGAGGACTTGATCTTCTGGGGACGCGGCGATCGCGTCGAGGCACCGCCGGAGCGGCGCCAGCTCCGCCGAGTGCCGCGGGTGCTGGCGTCTTCGTTCCGCCTTGTTTGGGAGGCCGCGCCCGGCCGATTCCTCGCGAGCCTCGCGCCGCAGATCGTGACAGCCGTCACGACCGGTGCGCAGCTCGTCATCACGCGCGATCTCATCGCCGCCGTACTCGCAACCGGGAGCGGCGGCGACCTCGGGCGCGTGGGGACGCTGCTCGGCGAGATGATCGGCCTCAGCGTGATCTCGAGCGCGGCCGGGCTCATCCAGGGCCAGCAGCAGTCGATGCTCTCGGCGATCGTCGAGCGGCACACGAACTCGGTCCTGCTCGACCGCATCATTGCCATCGACCTGAAGCGCTTCGAGACCCCGGAATTCCAGGATCTTCTGCGCCGAGCCATGAACGCGATGGGCCGGATGATGGGTGTCACGGGATCGGCGATCGGACTCGCGCGCAGCCTTTTCCTCATCCTCGGTGTCGCCGCGGCCCTCTACGTCTTGCAGCCGATCCTGCTGGTGCTCGCCGTCGTCGGTTTCGTTCCGATGTGGCTCGCGAGCGCGGCGACAAGCCGCCAGACCTATCACTTCTGGCGATCGATGACGCCGAACGAGCGGATGCGGAACTACATCTTCGGCCTCTTCACGAGCCGTGAGTACGCGAAGGAGCTGCGGGCGTTCGCCCTCGCCCCGTACATGCGCGCTCTCTACGAGCGTCTGTCGAACGAGCGCCTCATCGAGCTCGCCAAGAACCTCCGCAAGCGAGCGCGCTACCAGATCCTGAGCACCGGCGCGTCATCGCTAGTGACGGCGCTGACGTACGGAGCCCTCGCCTATCTCGTGATCGAGCACCGCATCGGCGTGGCCGAGGCGGGCGCCGCGGTCGCCGCGAGCCAGCAGCTTTCGGGGCAGCTCTCGAGCGTGGTCAACAACATGACGCAGCTCTACGAAGCGAGCCTCTTCCTCGAAGACTGGGAGGAGTTCAGCGGGCTCGCTCCGGCCCGCTCGCCGGCGCTCGCTGAGCGCGCTGCGCCGTTCGATCGCATCGAGCTCGACCACGTGTCCTTTCGCTATCCGCCATCGGCGGCGAAGGACGGCGGGCCCGCACTCCCGTCACGCCTCGCGCTGGACGATGTCTCCCTCGAGATCCGCGCGGGCGAGGTCATCGCGCTCGTCGGCGAGAACGGATCGGGCAAGACCACGCTCGCCAAAGTGCTCTCCGGCCTCTATCGGCCGGACTCGGGCCGGATGCTGTGGGACGGCGTCGACGTGACCGCGCACGACCAGAGCTGGATCTACGAGCGCGTCGCCGTGCTCTTCCAGGACTTCGCGCGCTTCATGCTCACCGTGCGCGAGAACATCGGCCTCGGGCGCGTCGAGCGGCTCGAGGACCTCGATGCGATCGTCCGCTCGGCGGAACGCGCCGGCGCCGATTCGTTCGTGAATGCCTGGCCGGATCGCTACGACACGATCCTCGGGCCGTATTTCATGGGCGGAAAGGACGTTTCGATCGGTCAATGGCAGCGCATCGCGCTCGCGCGCGCGTTCTTTCGCGACGCGCCGCTCGTCATCCTGGACGAGCCGACCGCGGCGCTCGACGCGCGCGCGGAGCACGACCTCTTCACGCGCATGCGCGACCTCTTCAGCGGCCGGTCGGTGTTGCTCATCTCGCACCGCTTCTCCAGCGTACGGTCAGCGGACCGCATCTACGTGCTTCACGACGGCCGCGTCGTCGAGAGTGGGACGCACGACGAGCTCATGCACCTCGGCGGACGCTACGCCGAGCTCTTCACCATGCAGGCGTCGGCCTATCTCGCTCCCACGAGAGAGCCAGTGGCGCGCTAGCGCGACGCGGCGGCGGCCACCGGTCGCTGAGGCAGCTGTCCGCCGATCTGCATCATCAGGCGCATCCCGTCGTTCAGTCCCCAGCTCTCGACGATCTTCCCGTCGCGGAAGCGATACATCGACCACGACTCGATCTCGTAGGGCTTTCCGTCGGCCGGCGCACCCATCCATGACTCGCCGGTGTGCTTCCCGGTCGCTCGATTGCGCATGAAGACCTTGTCACCGTCCTCGAGGAGATCGAGGATCTCGACCCTCCGCTCGCTGAAGATCTGATTCATCACGCCGTTCGAGGCTTTCGCGGCGGCGAGGGTCGGAGGCCCGCTCGGATCGTTGCCGTTCGCCTTGAAGTCAGGCGCGAAGTACTGATCGAGATCGTCGAAGCGTTTCTGGTTCCACGCCTCCTGGACCTTGCGCAGGGTCTCCTTGTTCGATGAGGCCATGAGTGCACCTCCCCTTTGACCTCGGAGCCTACCCCCACTCCGAAGAGGCGAGCATGCCCTCGCATCTAGAACCGGGAAGCATCGGCCGCTACAGTCGAGACGAATGAGGAAGGGCGTACCGCTCGCGGATTCGTTCGCCCTCATGGCCGTCCTGGTCCTGTTCGCCGCCTGCAGCTCACCCGCGGCGACTCCGGGTGCTTCGCCCGCACCGCAGACCAGCGCCGCGGCTCCGACCATCGAGCCGACACTCGCGCCTGATGCTCCGTGCCGGGACTGCTGGCCGCTGAATGGGAAGCCGCTGAAGCTCGGCGCCGTCGACAAGCGAGCGCTCCTCGTAAAGATCGATAACGTTCCGCTCGCCCGGCCGCACTACGGGATCACACAGGCCGACATGGTGTTCGAGATCCTCGTTGAGGGCTTCGCCACACGCCTCGCGGCGGTCTTTCATTCGCAGGATCCTCAGACGATCGGGAACATCCGCAGCGCGCGACTCGCGGACCGGTCGCTCACACCGATGGTCCGTGGCGCGCTCGTGTACTCGGGCACTTCCGCCTACGAGATGCCGCTCATTCAGGGCGATGCCGCGAACGGCAACTACGTCGACCTATCGGCCGACTACACGAGCGGCTACTACCGCGTGACGTTCCGCCCGGGTCCCTACAACATGTTCACGAGCGCCGCCGCGATGCGGCAGGCGATCGCGGCGCACGGCGCCGACACGCCACAGCAGATCCCCTCATGGGGCTTCCTCGCCGCGACGGATCACGCGGCGAACATCGCCGGCATGGCCGGCGCGACGGCCGCGACCGAGCTCACGATCCCGTATCGCGAGGACATCTCGCTCGTGAAGTACGAATACGACCCGCAGACGCGGACGTACGCGCGCTTTCAGAACAACGCCGGAAAGGCGGTGCGCGACATCGACGCGGTGAATAACCAGCCAATCGCAGCCGCGAACGTCGCGATCATCCACACCGAGATCTGGGAGGTGCCGGAGATCGTCGACGCGGCCGGCGCGCACGCGCACGACATGCGCCTTACCGGGACGGGCGCGGCGACGATCTTCCGGGATGGCCTCCGTCAGGAGGCCACGTGGAGCCGCGCGAGCAACACCGACCCGTTCATCTTCAAGAACTCTTCGGGCGAGAGGATCCTTCTCGATCAAGGCCAGACGTGGGTGCACGTCATCCCCAACGACTGGGAGACTCCGAGCCAGTAGTCCTCGGGCCTCGCGGCCCTGCGGTCTGCTGCTTGGGCAGAGCGCTTCGCGCCTGCCCGCAGTAAGGTCCCGCTCACGGAGGGGGAATGAAACTCGGAGTCATCGTGTCGCCCGCGGCGGGGTGGTCGTACACGGGGATCTGCGATCTCGCACAGCGCGCCGAGACGTCCGGCTTCGCGTCGTTCTGGGTAAGCGACCATTTCTTCGGCGGTCCCGGTGGGACGCCCGATCGCAACTGCCTCGAGGCGTGGACGCTCCTCGCCGCTCTCGCGCGGGACACGACCACGATCCGACTCGGTGTCCTCGTCGCCGCCGTCCAGTACCGCAACCCCGCGCTCCAGGCGAAGATGGCGGCGAGCGTCGACCACATCTCCGGCGGCCGGCTCGAATTCGGGATCGGCGCCGGGTGGAAGGAAAATGAGTACCGAGCCTACGGGTACGACTTCCCGTCGCCCGGCGATCGCGTGGATCAGCTCCGCGAGGGCATCGAGATCACGGAGCGCCTCTGGAAGGACGATCGCGCGACCTTCCACGGCAAGCACTACCGCATCGACGACGCGGTCTGCGCGCCCAAGCCGACCCAGCGGCCGCGTCCGCCCGTCTGGATCGGGGGAGCCGGGCCCCGCGTGATGCGCCTGGCGGCCCGGTACGCCGACGGGTTCGACCTCGGCAAGCACGGCGACGGCGGTGCCGACCTCACCCCCGAAGAGATGGCTGCTTCGTTCCGTGAACTCGAAGCGGCGGAGGGGGCGTCAAAGCGAAAGGTGCGGCTCCAGCGCTCGCACTGGTCCGCGAGCATCCTCGAGGCCGACGCCAAACCCCTCATCGACAAGATACGAGCGTATGCGGGCGCCGGACTCGACCAATACCTGTGCGCGTTTCCAAAAGACCGCGCGGCGGAGATGGTCGAGCGGTCGTCTGAGGAATTGATCCCGGCGTTCGCCTAGCCGGTCCCGCGTTCATCCCTACACTGGTTTCGAGTGGCAGCTCCCCAGACGGTGACTCCTCCTGAGTACGAGACTGCCGGCGAACCGCCGTTCTCGTGGCGCGCCATCCTCGAGATCGTCCAGGCGCTCGCACTTGCGGTCGTCATTTCCGTCGTTCTCAACCTGTTCGTCGTCCAGGTCACCGAGGTCCGTCAGAACTCGATGGTGCCGACGCTGCTGCAGAACGATCGCGTCCTGGTGAGTAAGCTCGACTACCGTTTCGGGGTCGCGCAGCGCGGCGACATCATCGTCTTCAATCCGCCAATTCCCGATGCAACGATTCCGTACGTGAAGCGGGTGATCGCTGTGGCCGGCGAGACGGTCGATCTTCGGAACGGGAGCGTCTTTGTGAATGGAAAGCCGGTGGACTTCCCGCAGGCCCACGGTGCGACCCAGCCCCAGGCGCCCCAGATCGTCTACCCATTCACGGTCCCGGACGGTCAGATCTTCGTGATGGGTGACAACCGGACCTTCTCGTCCGACTCGCGCACATTCGGGCCGGTCCCCGTCGGGAACATCATCGGTAAAGTCATCCTCCGCTTCTGGCCTTTCGACCGGCTCGTGTTTTTTGAGTGGTAAGCACGAGCTGGACAGAGGCGAGCACGGCGCGTTGCGGGTGGCACGGGGAGGCGGGTCTGCACTCGAGTGTCCATTGGCCGCGTCGCTGCGGTTGGTCCAGACGCGAAGCAAGCGGACCGGTAGCGAGAGGGCAGACCCCCGACCCGGGACAGGACCCGCAACGCTAGGCGCCGCCTCCTAGCCGATCGGGCTTCCTAGTTCCGCGTCGCGATCTGGCTCGAGGAGCACAACCCGGCCATCGGCCTGAATTGCTCCGAGAGTGAGAACTTCGCTGTCGAAGGTCGCGATACGGCGGGAAGGAAAGTTCGTCACACAGACCACCAGCCGGCCGAGAAGGGCGCGCTTGTCATACCACTGTCGCACCGCGGCCGAAGACTTACGCGTGCCGTGCGGACCGAAATCGATCATGAGCTTGTACGAGGGGTTGCGCGCCTCCGGGAAGTCATCGACCGCGACGATCCGCCCGACGCGCATCTCGATCTTGCGGAAGTCGTCCAGCGTGGCCGTCACGTTCGTATCATCGACGGAGTGGCCGATGTCTTCCACCGACCCACCGACTGGGAAATAGTCGCTGACAAGAAGCTGTTCCGCATGAAGTGGGACGACGGCCAGCTGACTGAATACGAGTGGGAGGGCCTCCGTCGCGCGTGTCCATGCGCGTATTGCTCGGGCGAGGGCACATTTGCGGGTAACGTGAACAGCGATACGAAGTTCAGCGAGCAGCAGACGACCCTGAAGGAGGTATACGCGGTGGGCCGCTACGGACTGACGCCCGAGTGGGCGGACGGGCACGACACCGGCATCTACACGTTCAAGATGCTGCGGCGCGCCGCGGGACTCGGTTGATGAAGTTCTTCACCAAGAAGAGCGAGCTGCCGGCAGAGATCGCCGCACGAGTGCCGCCGGGCCAGTACCTCACCGAGAAGTGGCCGGTGCTGCACTACGGGTCGGTCCCGCGGTTCGACCCGCAGCGGTGGGACTTCCGCGTGTTCGGAAAGGTCCAGAACGAGATCAAGCTCGACTGGAAACAGTTTCAGGAGCTCGACGAGACCACCGTCACCGCGGACATGCACTGCGTCACGACGTGGTCACGTCTCGATCAGCGGTGGGAAGGAATACCTTTCGCGAAGATCGTCGAGCTGGCGAAGCCGCTGCCCGAGGCGAAGTTCGTGATCGCGCACAGCGAGCAGGGCTTCACCGCGAACATCCCGATCGAGTTCTGCTTGCGCGACGACTGCCTTATCGCGCTACGCGCGAACGGCGAGCCGCTCACGGCGGAGCATGGGTACCCGGCGCGACTCGTGGTCCCGCGACTCTACGCGTGGAAGAGCGCGAAGTGGCTCCGCGGAATCGAGTTCAGGTCCTCCGACGCGCCAGGGTTTTGGGAAAAAAATGGATATCACAATCGCGGAGATCCCTGGAAGCAGGAACGCTACTGGGGCGATTGACCTAGTGGAGGTCCTGAACTCCGACCTTCCAATCTCCGCCACTTGAGTTGATCTTCAGGAAGTACGTGCCCGGTCCCGCCCAGAAGCTGGTGTCCGACCCGCCCTTCTGACTGTTCGCCGCGAGGTTCATGAGCTGTCGGCCATCGGCGGAGTAGATGTAGACCTGAAAAACGGCCGACGCTGACGACGGGCTGAAGATCCAGTCCACCCGCCAGTGTCCGGACACGGTGAACGTCTCGGTCTCTTTCGCGCCACTTCCCTGCCAGGCCTTGGTCGCCGCCCAGACCTTTCCGGCGTCCGGCGCGGACGTCTCTTGCGAGAGCGCCGCGGCGTTCGCGGCCTTTGCGGAGTCGGCTTGACCGGCGGGTCGGCCGAGGCTCGCGCAGAGGCTCAGCGTCCCCGCGAGAGCGAACACCGCCGCGACGGCCAGGCCGGTACGCGTTTGTTTAGGTTGGCGTTGCCACCACGCCTTGGCGAAGGGGATGGCCGGAGTCCGCAGCCAGGGCTGCATCCGGATCGTGTCGTCCTTGCGCAGCTTGTGCGGCACGGGATTAGTCGTCGTCGTCATCGGTGGAATATGCCCCTCCCTTTCCCGCGATATCAACGCACACGCGAAGGCGGTCGTTAAGGAGCGAGTTCGGGGAGGTACTGAGGTACGGCCTGTTCGGTACGAGGTGCTACCGGGATGACAGCGCTACTGGACGTTCCACTCCGGCGCGAAGTTCGGATCGGAATAGTGCGCGCGCGTGAACTGCACGATCTGGATCTGATCGACGTTCGAGAGCTTGAGTAGCCAGCCCCACGACGTGAGTGCGATTTTTGAATCGGTCAACGCCGGGTACGGCTCGAGGATCATCTTGCGGTACGTGCCGTTCATCAGCGTGCGGACGATGCTCTTCAGCTGCGTGATCTCGGTCGGGGTCAGGTTGTTGTATGCGATCACGACTCCACCGTGCTCGAGGTTGTGCGTCGTGACCTCGTTCTCGAGGGTCGAGTCCTTGATGCCCCACGGCGCCGGAGCGGCGGGAGATGACGAACTCCAGTGCTGGCCCGAGGTTGGCGGCACGGTGTTGTAGGTGGCTCTCTGCCCGACCGGGATGTGCTCCGGCGCAAGCAGCGGCTCCTGCGTGCCGATGGTCGTCCCTGAGGGCACCTGGAACTCCGACGAGTTGAGGTCGAACGCGGCCGCTGCGGGCTCGAAGACACCGGCTGCGCGCGCTCCAAGGATGGCCAGCGCGATCGCCCCGATGACAAATATGGCGACGACGATTTGGCTGGATATCCCGCCTGAGCTCCGCCGTTTCTGCTGCTGGCGCTGCCGCTGACGCTTCTGTTTCTCGCGCCGATCCCGGCGCAGCTCGGTGGTCATACATAACCAGAATACCGACCTAAACTGGCCTCGTATTGAGCGTGCGCCTGCGCTTCGCGCCTTCCCCCACCGGTGCCATTCACATCGGCAGCGTACGCACGATCCTCTACAACTACCTCTTCGCGCGCCAGCGGGGCGGGGTTTTGATCCTCCGTGTCGAGGACACCGACCAGGACCGCTTGGTCGCCGGCGCGATCGAATCGATCTATGACGGCCTGCACTGGGTCGGCATCAGCTGGGATGAGGGCCCGCACGAAGGCGGCCCGCACTCGCCGTACGTCCAATCGGAACGCCTTCCGCTGTACCAGGGGCATGCCCAGGAGCTGATCGACAAGGACGCCGCGTACTACTGCTTCTGCTCGAAGGAGCGACTGGCGGTATTGCGCGCGGAGCAGGAAGCACGGCACGAGCTCACGCGCTACGACCGGCACTGTCGCTTCATACCGGTGGAGGAGGCGGCAGAGCGTGCGAAGAAGGAGCCCCACGTTATCAGGCTCAAGGTGCCCGACGAGGGGACGCTCGCGATCGAAGACCTCGTGCACGGCCACATCGAGTGGCAGGCGAGCACCATCGAGGATCAGGTCATCCTGAAGTCGGATGGCTTTCCGACCTACCACCTCGCCGTCGTCATCGACGACCACGAGATGGGGATCACGCACATCATGCGCGGCGAGGAGTGGATCGCTTCGGTTCCGAAACATCTCTTGATCTATCGCGCATTCGGATGGGAGGCCCCGCCGATGGCGCATTTCCCGTCGGTGCTCGGCCCGGATGGGAAACGGCTGAGCAAGCGCCACGGCTCGACCGCGGTCTCGCAGTTCCGCGACGACGGCTATCTGCCGGAGGCGCTCATCAACTACCTCGCGCTGCTCGGGTGGTCGCCCGGCACAGAGGAGGAGGTCTTCTCGATGGACGACCTCGTCCGGGTGTGGAAGATCGAACAGGTCCAGAGCGCCGGCGGAAAATGGGACAAGGAACGCCTCGACTACTTCAACGGCGTTTGGATCCGGAAGCTCTCCGTGGATGAGCTCGTCCGGCGGCTTGAACCGTTCGTGCCCGCCGAATGGGATCGCGCAGTCTTGAAGAAGATCGCCCCGCACATCCAAGAGCGAATGAAGACCCTGAAGGACGCCCAGGAGCTCATCCGATTCCTCTTCACTGATGACATCGGTTTCGACAAGAGGCTCCTGATCCCGAAGAAGAGCGACCGGCTCACGACCCTCGAAGCTCTCGCGCGAGCTCGCGCGGTCCTTGGTGAGATCGAGCCGTTCGTGGCGACGAACATCGAGCCCGCCCTCGTGGGCCTCGCCACGGGGCTCGGGTGGTCGAAGGGTGATCTGAATGGCGTCATCCGCATGGCGATCACCGGACGAAAGGTCGGCCCGCCGCTCTACGAATCCCTCGAGGTCCTCGGCAAGGAGAAGAGCCTCAAGCGGATCGAGAAGGCGCAGGAGCTGCTGGCCGGAGGTCCCGACTGATGGCGCTCGCTCGTCGCATCGGTCTTGGACTCGCCTCGCGCGGCAAGGTCTCGGACTGCGTCTCCTGGGCTGAACGCGCGGGCGCGGCGGGGCTCGAGTCGGTGTGGTTCCACGACAGCTATTTCGAGCGCGACGCCGTCACGTACGCAAGTGCGGTCGCCTCGCAGGTGGAGGACATCGCGATCGGCCTGGGCGCGCTCAACCCATTCACGCGGCACCCTGTGCTCATCGCCATGACCGTGAGCGCGCTCGATGAGATGGCTCCCTCACGCATCCGCCTCGGCCTGGGCTCGGCGCTTCCGCTTCGTCTCGGCCAGATGGGGATCCCCTATTCCCCCGATGAGGCGGCTACGAGAACGACCGCGACGATCGACACCCTCCACCAGCTCTGGGCCGGCGAGCGCCTCCCCGCTGGAAAGCAGGGCTTGCCGCCGCTGCAGCCGATGTTCCCGCCGGTACATCGCGTACCTATCTATATCGCGGGGTACCGCTCGCCGATGATGGTCGTCGCCGGACAGAAGGGCGACGGGTATCTCGCGCGACCGGCGGAGTCCATCCCGGGACTCCGCAAGCTGCTCCGGGTGATGGATCGCGCCGCTCGCGAGGCAGGCCGCGATCCCGACGCGCTTGACGTCGCCGGTTATCTCCTCACGTTCATCGACGAGACGCGGCGCGATGCGCTGAACCGCGCGAAGCGCGACCCCTTCGTGATCTACATGATGTCGATTCTCTCCGACGTGACCTTGAAGCGCGCCGGGTTCGAGCCCGAGAACCGCGACCGGATCGCGGCGAAGTGGCGCGCCGAGGACTACACCGGGGCGGGCGCGCTCATCGCCGACGAGCTTCTCGATGCGTACATCCTCTGCGGGACGCGCCGCGAGGTCGCCGAGCGCGCGCATGGGTACCACGAGGCCGGGATGGATCTGCCGCTCCTGCAGCCGGTGGTGCAGGAGGAAGCTCAGGTCCAGGCGATCCTCGAGGCGGCGCTGCTCTACGGATCCGCGGAGGTCGGCTCCGCCGCACGCGTGGCGCTCGGTACGCAGCGCAAGACGTTCGCGCAGCGCACGCGCGATCAGGTCGGCGCGCTGTGGGAGATCGCGCGACCCTTCTCGTTCACCGCGTCGACCGTGCCGGTCGCCGCGGGCGGCGCGCTGGCCGCGGTCGAGGGCGCATTCGATCCGCTTCTCTTCATCGCCACGCTCGTCGGCGGCGTCGCGTTGCACGTCGGCACGAATGTGACCAACGAGATCTACGACGTGCGCAAGGGCGTCGACACGATCGTCTCGCCGCGCGCGAGCCACGCGATCGTGAAAGGCCGGATCACCGACCGTGCCGCATACCGGTTCGCGATTGCCGCATTCCTCGTCGCGGCCCTCGTCGGCCTGTATCTCGTGAGCGTGCGCGGGTGGCCGATCGTCGCGCTCGGCATCATCGGACTCGTCGGCGGCTACACCTACACCGCTCCGCCGTTCCAATACAAGTTCGGGCCGGTCGGCATCCCGCTGGTGTTCCTGTTGATGGGGCCGCTCATGGTGGTCGGCTCGTACTACGCCGTGAGCGGACGCTTTGACCTGAGCGCTGTTGCGGCGAGCATCCCGGTCGGCCTCCTCGTCGCGGCGATCCTGCACGGCAACGAGTGGCGCGACATCAGCGAGGACGCGCGCGCCGGCGCCAAGACGTTCTCGGTGCAGGCGGGACGCGCCGCCGCCCACTGGCTCTACGTCGCGCTGGTCGTGGGTGCATACCTCGCGCTCTCGGCGGCCGTCGTCGCCGGCCTGCTCCCGACGTGGACGCTGCTCGCGATGCTGTCCCTGCCGCTCCTCGTCCGGCAGATCCGGTCGTCCGAGCTCGGCGCCACAGGGCAGCAGCGCGCGATCGCGATGATCGATCTCGAAACCGCGCAGCTCCACGCCGCGTTCGGCTACCTCCTGGTCGTCGGTCTGGTCATCGCGGCGCTCCTCGCTCGCTGAACTCGTGAAGCTCCTAGCGCTCGGCATCGGCGCCGCGTTCGCGGCGTTCGGTCTCACGTTCCGCGGGCCGCGCGCCCGCTTCTGGGACCGCATGACGGCCACCGGCCTTGTCCTCGGCGGACTCGCGCTCGCGGCGGACCGCGACGCCCGCAGCGTGCGGATCGGCCCACGCGAAATCGCCGTGGGACTGGCGACAGCCGCTGGCCTCTATGGGATCTTCCGCGTTGGCGACACGGTCGCGCGCGAGGTCATCCCCCGCGGGGGCGAGGAGATCGGCGACATCTACGAGCTCCGTTCGCTCCGGTCCAAGGAGGAGCTCGCGGTGCGCCTCGGCCTCGTGATCGGGCCGGCGGAGGAGCTTTTCTGGCGAGGATTCGTGCAGGGCCGCGCGGGCTACCCGACGGCGACTGCCCTGTACGGCGGCGCGCACATCGTGACCGAGAACGTGACGCTGATCGGAGCGGCGACGATCGCCGGCGCGTATTGGGGATTCCTCCGCGCGGTCGGCGTCCCGCTCGGCGCGCTCGTCGTCAGCCACGTCGCGTGGGACATATGGATCTTTCTGGTGGCGCCGACGGAACCGTTGGCGGACATGGTCAGCCGGCGTCAGGCAGAAGAGTGAAGGGCGACGCGAACGGCAACATCGCTATGACGAGAGCAATACCGAATAGCAGGCTGCCGACGACCAGCGACCGGCGCTCGAACGCGCCCTTCATAGGATCGCGCGAATCCGCCAACGCCAATGCCGGAGCGCGTCGCGCGTACGCGGCGACATGGACGGTCATCGCCAAGAACCAGAGCACGAACGACGCCTTGTGCCAGATGAGCCACTCGTTGCCGAACGCGAATCCGAAAAGCCAGAGCTCGATGCCCGTCGCAAACAGCGTCACGGTGAGAAGGACGAGCACGGGGCCGAGAAGACGCATGGCGAGGTCCGGCGGCCCACCGGCGCGGTAGCGCGGGTCGCGCAGGTAGTAGCGGGCGAATCGATAGCCGACGCTTCCGAGCTTGAGGAGGACGGGCGGCACGAGGAAAAATCCGAGGAGCGCATGAGCCAGAAGCCCTGGGCGGGCTCCCGTGACGACCTCCGCGGCGAGCGGGAGAAGGAGAACCACTGCGGCGTAGCCGGTCAGACGTGCGTTGGCCTCGACCGCCGGGTCACCGATATAGCGGCTCGTCGAGCGGCGACTGGCCCAATAACCGATCACGCCGACCAGGACGACTACGGGGATCAGAAAATTCACCGAGTACACGCTACGCGCGCGGCGCCTAGACGAGTCGAGGTGCGGTGCTCTGGGTCTAGACCTTCCGGTCGTGCGGCTGACGGGCGCGTTCGCGCTCCGGGCAGCACTTGCAGTGCGGGTCGGGCCAGGTCAGCCAGACGACAAGGGCGAGCCATCCGGCGAGAAGCCCGACGCTGAAGGCGAGGTCAGAAGACATGGCTGCACTAGTGGCATCGGGCGTGCCAGCATGGCCGCGTGGAGCGTGACGTCCGGGTCAACGGCGTCCGTCTCCACTGCATGGTGGAAGGAGAGGGCCCGCTCGTCCTCCTGCTTCATGGGTTCCCCGAGACATCGCACGCCTGGCGGAAGCAGATACCCGCGCTCGCGAAGCGTTTCCGGGTCGTCGCACCCGACCTCCGCGGTTACGGCCGAAGCGAGAAGCCAAGGGGAATCGACGCCTACCGCACGCCGGTCCTCGCCGACGACATCGCCACGCTCATCCATGAGTTCGGCACCGAACGCGCTCACGTCGTGGGCCATGACTGGGGCGGCGGGGTGGCGTGGGGCCTCGCCATCCTGCGCCCCGAGGTCGTGAACCGGCTTGCGGTGCTGAACTGCCCGCACCCGGCGATCATGCAAAAGGCGCTCCGCTCGAACTGGACCCAGATCCGCAAGAGCTGGTACATCTTCGCCTTCCAACTGCCGTGGCTGCCCGAGTGGGCGCTGTCCCGGAGCGGCGCGAAAGCGCTCAAGGACTCGCTTCGGCGATCGGCGAAGCCCGGCACCTTCAGCGACGCCGACCTGGACGACTACGCCCGCGCGTTCAGCGCTCCGGGCGCCGCGACCGGCGCGATCAACTATTACCGCGCCGCGGCGCGCTCGCGCGTGCCATCCGGAAAGATCAGGGCGCCAACGCTCCTTATCTGGGCAGAGGACGACTTCGCGCTCGGGATGGAGCTCACGCGCGGGATCGACGACCTGTTCGAGACCACACCGCGCGTCGAGTACGTCCCGGACACGAGCCACTGGGTGATGGAGGAGCGCCCCGAGATCGTGAACCGGCTGCTGCTCGAGTTCCTCGCCTAGCGCGGCGTGCCGTCGCCTGCGACACGAAGCGCGTCCTTCAGGGTGAAGCGGCCGAGATAGAGCGCGCGGCCGACGATCACGCCGCGCAACCCGCGATGCCGGAGCTTCGCGAGTGCGGCGATGTCCTCGAGCGAACCCACGCCGCCGGAGTAGATGATGTCCCCCCCGAACGCGCGGGCGACGGCCTCGGTCGATGCGAGGTCAAGGCCCTGCAGCGTGCCATCGATCGACACGTTCGTGTAGATGACCGTGGGAACGCCGGTCAGCGCGAGGCGCTGCATGAGATCGACCGCACGGACTTTCGTCGTCTCGGTCCAGCCGTCAGTGGTGACCATGCCGTTACGCGCGTCAACGGAGACAGCAAGGCCGTCGGCGTGGCGGTCTACGAGGCGGCCGATCAGCTCGGGGTCATCGATCGCCGCGGTCCCCACGACGATTCGGGACGCGCCGGCTTCGGCGAAGGCTTCGGCTGTGTCGAAGTCGCGTATCCCGCCGCCCGCCTGGATCTTGACCGTGAAGCGATTGGCGATCGCTCGGATGTGATCGAGGTTCTCGGGCTGTCCGGTGCGCGAGCCATCGAGGTCGATCACATGGAGCCACTCCGCGCCTTCGGCGACGAGCTTGCGCGCGGCCTCGAGCGGAGAGGGGGCGACCTGCTCGACGGTGGCGAAATCGCCGCGCGTCATACGGACGGCACGGCCCTCGTAGATGTCGATGGCGGGATAGACGATCACGGCTGGGGCTGAATGTTAGGAGGCCGCCGGCGTGTCTCGCCGGCGGCCGTCCATCCGTCGCGCGGTCTACCGCGCGGCCAGTCCCGAAGCTCCTGGGGGGATCGCGATACCGGGCAGACGAGCGAGGCTGCCATCAGCGCCGACCCGGAAGGCGCTGATCATGTGTGTGCCGCCGTCGTTGGCATAGAGGTACCTGCTGTTTTCCGTGAGGGCCAAGTCTGTTGTGTGCGCGGCCGCTGAGTGCGCGGCCTGCGCGAAGACCAGCGTGAGACTACCGTCCTCGCCGATCGAGAACGTCGAGATCGAGTCGCCTCCGGCGTTTGCCGTGAAGGCGTAGCGGCCGTCCTTCGTGACCGCGACCCAGCACGCCGCAGCCTGGGTGGTCGGCACGGACCGACTGATCGCGGTCAGCGCGCCGTCCTTCGAGAGCTCATACGACGATGCCGCCGAGAGCGGTGCGGCACCCGCCGCCTCGGAGACCACGAGGTCGCCGCGGTGACCGAATCCGAAGCCGAACGGTGTCGTGCCGGATGAGCCGTAGCGAGTCGCGGCACCGGCCACGCCGTCCTTGCCGACGACGAACACGTCGAGCGAGCTGGTGCTCTTCTCGGTCACGACCAGCGCGTCGCCCGACGGCGAGAACTGGATCTGCGCGGCGCCCGCGCCGGTGAAGGTTCGGATCGAGCCGGCGATCGCGCTCAGCGTTCCGTCATCCGAACGGAAGCCCGCGATGTTGCTGCTCGCCGCGTTCACCACGTAGACGAGATCGTGGCTGGCGGTGACGCTGACGGGCTGGATGCCACCGGATGCGATGCGATCGCTCCAGGTGAGGCCGCTCTTGGTGATCCGGAAAACGGCGACGTCGTTGCTTCCGGCATCGACCGCATAGAGCCAGCGGCCGTCGTCACTGATCGTGACCGCGCCCTGCGATCCGAGGCTTCCGCCGCTCCCGCCCGTCGGGAACGTGCCGGACCAGGTGAGCTCGCCGGAAGCGGCGCGGTCGTAAACGATGACCGCATTGGCCGCGGTGTTCGTGAGTGTGTAGACCGCGCCCGCCGCGCCCTCTGCCGCCGCGGCCACCGAGGCCGGACCGAGCAGAAGCGCGATGAAGGCCACGAGCGTGAGGATGACGCGTGACATGGATTCCTCCCAGGATCGAGTTCCTGCGATGCAGGTTCGGACGATCGTGGCGATGGCTCATGACAACGCGATGACATCCGGTGTCACGGAAATGTCATCGAAGGCTGTCAGCGTGCGAACATGCGAGATGTGCCGACCGCAGCCGACGGCGCACCGATCCTGGTCGTCGACGACGATCCGAAGATCCTCCAGCTCGTCCGGATGTACCTCGAACGCGAGGGCTTTCCCGTGGTCACGGCAACGGATGGGATCGCGGCGGTCGCGGCCCTACGCGAACGAGCCCCTCGCCTCATGGTCCTCGACGTCATGCTCCCGACGCTCGACGGATTCGCGGTGTTGCGCGCGGCGCGAACGGATTCGGACCTCCCTGTCCTCATGCTGTCTGCTCGCGGGAGCACCGCAGACCGCGTATCGGGGATCGCGAGCGGCGCCGACGACTACCTACCGAAACCGTTCTCACCCGCCGAGCTCGTCGTTCGGGTCAAAGCGCTCCTGCGGCGAAGCGGGACGCGAGTCGGTCGGGACACCGCTCTCGTCGAGCTTGGTGACCTCGTGATCGATCGCGACCGCCACGAGGTGCGACGAGGCACGGGTCGCATCGACCTGAGCGAGTCAGAGCTGAACCTGCTTGTCGCGCTCGTGAGCGCCTCCGGCCGGATCGTCACACGAGAGGCGCTTCTCGACTCCCTTTACGGAAAGGGCGAGTCCGAGGTCCTCGACCGAACCATTGACGTCTACATCCGAAGGCTTCGCGACAAGCTGGGCGACGATCCGGAGAGCCCTCGCTACATCGCGACGGTGCGGGGCGCGGGCTACCGCGCGCTCCTCGGCCGATGAGGGGTCTCGCCGGTCAGATCGCCCTCGCGGCGATCGCCGTCGCGGTAGTGGTCGCCCTCGTTCTCGCGATCGGCACGCTCGCGTTCTCGAGCGCCTCTTTCGCGCAACTCATGGTCGATCACGGCGAGACTCTCGCGGCGGCGCAGGCGATGTTCGAGGAGAGCGTCACGCGTTTCTTTGTGGCCGCGCTCGGCGTGGCAGCGTTGGCGGGCGTCGCCCTCGCGATCTTCGTTGCGCGACGGGTCGCGTCACCGCTCCGCGAGGTCAGCGAGGCCGCGAAGCTCATCGCTCAAGGCGATCACGGCATTCGCGTGCGAGCCCGCGGTCCCGACGAGGTCCGATCCCTCGCGGCATCGTTCAACCGCATGGCTGGCGAGATCGAGGAACAGGAGCGAATGCGACGCGAGTTCGTCTCCAATGCCGCACATGAGCTGCGCACTCCGCTGACCAACCTGCAGGGCTACCTCGAAGCCCTTCGGGACGGTGTCATGACCGCGGACCGCGCGACGTTCGAGTCGCTGCACGAGGAAGTCGACCGGATGGTCCGGCTTTCCCGCTCGCTCGATGCCCTGGCCGAGGGGGACGTCGCCGGTCGATCTGCGGGCGAGCTTCGCGAGATCGACCTACGCGCAGCGATTGTCGCAGCCGTGGAGCTCTACGCCGCCGCGCTGGAACGGCGGAGACTCCGTGTTGAGCTCGACCTCCCCGCGGTCATCGCGGCGCGCGCCGATCCGGATCACCTCGCGCAGGTCCTCGCGAACCTGCTGCAAAACGCCGTGCGCTACACCCCCGATGGCGGCCGGATAGGTGTGAGTGCACGGCGGCGCGACGCCGATGTTCTCGTGACCGTCTTCAACTCCGGGCCGGGCATTCCCACCGAGGATCTGTCTCACGTCTTCGAGCGCTTCTACCGCGTCGAAAAGTCGCGCGACCGGGCGAGCGGCGGTGCGGGGATCGGCCTCGCGATCGTGAAGACGCTCGTCGAGCTGGGCGGCGGGCGCGTCGGCGCGGAGTCGTCACCCGAGCTCACGCGTTTCTGGTTCAGCCTTCCCGCTGTCGCGTAGCGTTCAGCGGCGGTCAGCCGCCGACGAGCTTCACGACGCGATGGTTGTCCGTGTCGGCGATGAAAAGCACACCGGTCGGGCTCACGGCTATCGAAGAGGGCGCGGCGAGCACG
>Ga0209689_1000330_pt1 | contig 31458 bp, 31 predicted proteins | sample GraSoiAngelo_149_FD_187119 | JGI IMG/M metagenome (GOLD analysis project Ga0209689, IMG submission 187119) | Grasslands soil microbial communities from the Angelo Coastal Reserve, California, USA - 14_1009_09_30cm (SPAdes) (version 2) | ecosystem: Environmental > Terrestrial > Soil > Grasslands ... | reverse complement strand
GGGCGCTACCATCTGGGTCCCCAGTTCATGACGTTCGTCCGCGGGCCGGCGGGCCACCGCCGTCTCATGGAGGCGGCGCTCCCCCACATGCAGCGCATTCTGGCGCAGTATGGAGAAACCGTGAACCTCGGAATCCTTCGCGACGGAGAAGTCCTGTATCTGGAGATGCTGGAAAGCCCGCACGCGTTTCGCATGACGGCTCGTGTCGGGGCCCGATCGCCCGTCCACTCCACCGCGCTGGGAAAGGCGATCGCCGCGTTTCTGCCGGAAGAGGAGGTCAGGCCTATCACGCAGTCGAGAAAACTCCCAGCGCTGACCTCAAAGACTATCACCTCTCCCGCAGCATGGCGGCAGGAACTGGCCCGCGTCCGCAGACGCGGGATCGCCGAGGACAACGGTGAGACGGATCCCGAGGCAAGCTGCATCGCGGCGCCCATTTTCGGCGCCGATGGACGGCCCGTGGGCGCGATCAGCATCTCGGGACCGACCAGCCGCATCCTAGTGCTGAAACCGAAGGCTGCGCAAACACTGGTGGCAGCCTGCCGGGCGATTTCTCGAGCCTCGGGTTTCATCTTCCCATCAGCTCGCCGAGAGGGGGTGAACGGCGCCGGCGCGCGCGTGGCAGGCTCATAGGTGACTGACGCAGTCCATACCGTGTGGCTCTCGGGCCAGACAGATCAGCGTACAGGGGTGAGAGTCAATGATGCGACGCGTGGTGACGGTGGCGGCGATGCTGGTGTTCGCGGCCACGGCAATCCCGATGCAACCGGTGGCTCGGGCCGGGGCGGGTTCTACCCAGCTGACGTTCACCGTGTGGACGTTTGCCGTCGATACCATCAAGGAAAACATCAATCGCTTTCAAACACGCGTGCCCAATGTCACCGTCAACCTGACCGACTATAACTGGGGTCAGTACAACGACACGATCGTAGCCAACTTCGTGGGCGGGTCCACCGTTCCAGATATCCTGTATAGTTCGGACCACTGGCTGCAGCAATGGGCCGCGGCCGGCTGGATCGCCCCGCTGGACGACTACTTCCCTCAGGCAAGAGAACTCGCGAAGTCGTTTGCTCCCTACGCCGTTGAAGGCATGACGTACAAGGGCAAGCTCTACGGCTTCCCCTACTATGCAGACCCGATGGCGTTCATGTACAATGCCGCCGTCCTCAGACAGGCCGGGTTTGGCGCTCCGCCCCAGACGTGGGCCGAGGTCCTGGAGCAGGCCAAGGCCATCAAGGCAAAGGGCCTGGTGCAGTACCCAATCGGATTCGGGTTCTCACTGGACGAGCCGTTTTCCATCGAAACCGTTATCTCCATGGTGTACTCGGAGGGCGGGAACCTCTTTGACAAAGATCTCAACCCGGCGTTCGACCGGGCCGGCAGCGCCATGGTGAAGACCATCGAATGGGTGCGGGAGGCGCTCCGAGCCGGCGTGATGAACCCGGAGTCACTGCAATGGGACGGCGTCCAGGCCGGAAACGCCATGAAGGGGGGCACTCAGGTCTTCTTCATCACACGAGCGTCCGGCTTGTGGGAACTCAACAACCCGCAGTTCAGCAAGCAGGCCGGCAACTTCCAGCTGGCCTTCATGCCCGGTGCGACGCACGAGACCGTCGGATTTGTACGATTCTACGCCATGTCCAGCAGCGTTCCGCGTCGAGGCAAGGAGGCGCTGGACGCGGCCTGGCAGTTCCTCAACTACTTCGGCGGACCTGGGCCCGATAACAATTATCCGGTGGTGCGGCGGTGGGCGCTGGACTTTGGGCTGGGATTCGCGCAACTGCCGCTCTTCAAAGACAAAGACATTCGCGCCTCCTTCGGCCGATGGGTGAACGTGGAGCGTTTGGAGAGCATCGGTCAGAAGCACGCAAGGGTCAAACAGGGTTTGACCCCCTGGTTCGCCCAGTGGGATGTCTTTGCTCGGGCAGAGCTGCAAAAAGCGTACCTGGGCCAGCAGACGGCGCAGCAGACCGTAAAGAATCTGGCCTCGAAGTGGAATGAGCTTCGCCGCCGGTAACGGCGAGCGCGCCGCCGGTGGCCCGGGCTAATTCTCGTCAGAGGTTGGGACCGCTCATCCTGGGCCGGGCGACCGCCCGGCCCAGGGGGCGTCTGCAGTGGTACGCGTACCTCTCGATTCTGCCGGCCCTCTGTTTTGTAGCCCTGTTTGCCGTCTATCCGGTGGCATTCTCGGTGCGCCTGGCGACGCACCGGTACGTGCTGACCGATCCGCTCAACCACCCCTTCGAAGGACTGCGGAACGTTGCGGAGGTACTCGGCAGCTACTACTTTCGGCGGGCGGGGCTGACGACCCTGACGTTCACGGCGTCCGTCGTGGCGAGTGTGCTGGCGTTTGGCGTAGCCGTCAGCCACTACCTCAACCGGCCCGGGCGGCTGGCCGGATTCCTGCGGGTGGCCATTCTGCTGCCATGGGCCATCCCGGTCGTCATGGCCGGCATCATCTGGAAGTGGATCTTCAACGGGAACTATGGCGTGCTGAACGCGTTGCTGGTGTCCCTGGGTCTGATCCCGTCCTACGTCTCCTGGTTTGGCAACCCCATCCTCGCGCCGCTGACCCTGGTGATTGCGCACGTCTGGAAGTGGGGGCCGCTGGCGGCGATCATGTGCCTGGCCACGCTGCAGGCCGTCCCTCGCGACCTCTACGAATCGGCCCACATCGATGGGGGCAGCGGGTGGGCGGCGTTTCGCTACATTACGCTGCCGTTTCTCCGCCCCACGCTGTTGATTCTGCTGATCCTGGAGACGGTGGGCGGGTTCGTCACCTTCGACCTTGTTTACGTGATGACCGGCGGCGGTCCCGGCGATGCGACCTCGCTGCTCTCCTGGTTTGCGTATGCGGAGATCTTCCGGTTCCTCGATCTGGGGAAGGGAGCCGCGCTGGCGTTCATCATTGCTGCGGTCACCCTCGGCCTGTCGTTGGTGTATGTGCGGCTGCTGCGGTCGGAGGCGCTCTATTCATGATCCGGCAGAGGCTCATCGACGCGGGGATGATCGCGGTGGGACTGGTCCTGGCCCTTTTTATCCTGGGGCCGATCCTCTGGATGCTGGATTCCAGCGTGCAGCTGGACCGGGATCTGTTCACGGTGCCCCCGCGAGTCATTCCACAGCAGCCGACCCTGGATAACTATCGGTACGTCATCACGCGCACACCTCCCAAGAGCTACGAACGTGTGACGATGGGGGGCCGCGTCAGCGGCGAGGCCCTGAGCATCCTGCCCGCCCTCCGAAACAGCTTCATCGTGGCCAGCAGTGTCACGGCCGTTGTCCTCGCGGTGGGGGCAGTCGCCGCGTACACTTATGCCCGACTCCAGTTTGCCGGGCGGGACCTGTCCTACGCTTTCATCCTAACCAGCCGCCTCATCCCCGCGATCTCCGTGGCTATCCCCGTGTTTGTGATCATCGACCGGCTCGGGCTGTTAGACAGCCACCTGGCGCTCATCGTCGTCTATGTCGCGTTTATCCTGCCATTCACGATCTGGTTCCTGACCCAGTACTTCGGATATCTGCCGCGGGACATTGAAGAGGCGGCGTTGCTCGACGGATGCACGCGCTTCGGGACGCTGCGCCGGGTGGTCGTGCCCATCGTGGCCCCGGGGCTGGCCGCGGCCGCCGCGTTTGCGTTCATGGGTGCCTACAGCGAGTTCTTGTACGCGCTGTTCTTGACGCGGACGATTGCGGCAAAGACTGCGCCGGTCGTGCTGGTCGCCACCGCGATCAACTTTGACGTCAGTTTCGCCCTGGCCTCGGCGGCGCTTATTCTCACGATCGTGCCACCGATCATCTTTGCATTGGTCTTCCGCAAATTCATCACCCGAGGCATGCTGGTCGGGTTCGGACGGTAATCTGGGAGCGACCGAGATGATCGAGCGCGAGCAAGGAGGACGACTTCGCTATGGACGGCAGTTGTGGGATCGCGCACGCCGTGTGCTGCCCGGCGGAGTCAACAGCAACGTCAAGATGGACGAACGGCCGCAGCCGCTGTACTTCGTGCGTGCCGAGGGCTCCCGTTTGGTGGACTGCGACGGGAATTCGTACATCGACTACACATGCGGCTTCGGTCCCGTGATCCTTGGGCACGCGTACCCGTCGGTGGTCCACGCCATCCAGCAGGCCGCGGCACAAGGTCTGTTGTACGGCGGGCAGCATGAAGCGGAGGTGCAGCTGGCGGAACTGCTGCGCGACCTGGTGCCGTGTATCGAGATGGTGCGGTTGAACTGCACAGGATCAGAGGCGGTCGCCGCTGCCATACGGCTCGCCCGCGCGTATACAGGGCGGACGAAGGTCATCAGATTCGCGGGGCACTATCACGGATGGTTTGACGAACTGCTCATTAGCACGCACCCCCCCGCCGATGAGGCAGAGTCGGTTCCGCTGCTGGAGAGCGCGGGCCAGCCGGCCTCCGCCGCTGCGGAGGTGCTCGTGACAAGGTGGAATGACCTGGCCGCGCTGGAGCGCCTGGTGGCTGCGCATCCGGGGGAGGTCGCCGCGGTGCTCATGGAGCCCATCATGTGTAACAGCGGTGTCATCTTTCCGGAGACCGGGTATCTGCAGGGAGTGAGGGACGTTTGCCGCCGGCAGGGGATCGTGTTGATCTTCGACGAGGTCATCACGGGGTTCCGTGTCCACCTCGGTGGCGCGCAGGCGCTGCTGAACGTTGTCCCCGATCTGGCGGTGTTCGGAAAAGCGATGGCCAACGGATTCCCGATCAGTTGCGTCGGTGGACGCCGCGAGATTCTCGATCTGGCCGCCTCGAGTGTCGTCCACGCGGGGACCTTCAACGGGAATCCGGTTGGGGTCGCGGCCGCACTGGCGACCCTGCGCGAGTTAAGCTCGCGGGCGAATGAGATCTATGCGCACCTGACAGCGCTGGGTACTCGGCTCATGCATGGGATTCGCCAGATCGCCGCGGCGAAGAACATCCCAGTCCTCCTCCAGGGACCGGGGGCCGTTTTCTACATGTGGTTCACTCCTGCGCCGGCCGTCCACGACTACGCGACATCTGCGCGGATCGACCGCGCCCCCTACGCGCGTTTCGCTGAGGCGATGCTCGCCGCGGGAGTGCGGCTAATTCCAGGGGGGCGGTGGTACGTGTCGTTCAGTCACACCGATGCCGACGTGAGCCGGACCCTGGACGCCGTCGCCGGCGCGCTGGACGAAGCGGTGCGATGACGCGGATCGCCGTCGGTGGCCTCTGGCACGAAACCAACACCTTCGCCAGCCCTTTCACCACATCTGAAGACTTCCATGTGCTGCGCCAGGAGGAAATTCCCCGCGAGCTGCGCGGGACGCGCACTCCGATCGGGGGCTTTCTCGATTGGGCATCATCGGCCGGGGTGGCCGTGGTCCCGGCGATATTTGCCTGGGCGCTGCCGTCAGGAATAGTCGAGGCCGCCGTCTACGAGACCCTAGCAACCCAGCTCGTCGAAGAAATTGCTTCCCTCCGACCGGACGGCGTGCTGCTGGATCTGCACGGTGCGATGGCGGCCGGCGGGTGCGAAGATGTGGAAGCCGACCTGCTGCACCGCCTGCGACGGGCCATCGGCGCTACCCCGATTGGGGTCGTGCTGGACTTTCACGCCAACACCAGTTCCGCCTTCGTGAGCGCCGTCGATGCCGTTGCTGGGTACGATACGTATCCACACGTCGACCCGTACGACCGGGGGCTTGAGGTCGGCGACCTTCTGATGCGCCTGATCCATAGCGAGGTAAATCCGTCGTGGGCCATCGCGCAGCCCCCCTTGCTGATCCCGCCGCAGGCGCAGGGGACGGCTGCGGGAGCGATGGCCGAGGTGATGCGCCGCGCTCACGACGCCGAGCGCGATCCGGCCGTCGTGAACATCGTCGTGGCCGCCGGGTTCGCGTACGCCGACGTCCCGTGCGCCGGCTGCAGTGTCGTCGTCACTTCAAATGGGAAGCAGGATGTTGCTCGGGACGTCGCCCATGAGCTGGCGCAGATCTTGTGGAACAGTCGCGACCGATTCCGCGTCGTGCAAGTGCCCCCTGCGGAAGCCGTCGCACAAGCCTTGCAGGTGACCGATGGGCCGGTCGTCCTGGTCGATTCCGCGGATAACGTGGGCGGAGGCGCACCCGGCGATGGAACGGTGCTTCTGGGAGCGCTGCTGCGCGAGCGGGCGAAAGGGGCGGTCATCCCTATCGTCGATCCTGGGGTGGTGGCGGCGGCCCGCCAGGCCGGCGAGGGAGCTATCATCACGGCAGACGTGGGCGGCAAGACCGACGCGCGGCACGGGCATCCTGTGCCGATTCGGGGGAGAGTGGTCCGGCTCCAGCGCGGCGATTTTGCGTACCGCGGGTCGTATATGACCGGCCGCCGGGTGCAGGCCGGATGGGTGGCTCTGCTGGACGTCGATGGGGTGCTGGTCGTGGTCCGAGAGCAAAAAGTGATGCCCTTCGATCAGGAGGAACTGAGGGTCCTGGGCCTCGAGCCGGCCCGCTGCCGGATCATCGTGGTGAAGTCGGCGATCGCCTGGCGGGCAGCCTACGGGACCATTGCCCGCGCAGTGATCGAAGTGGACACGCCAGGGGTATGCACTGCGAACCTGAAGACGCTGCCGTATCGCCGGGTGCGGCGACCGGTGGCTCCTCTGGACGAAGGTATAACCTGGTGACCAGGGTGTTGGCCATCCGCGACCTCCCGCAAAATCGGAGTATGGCATCAGGTAAAGACCTGAGCACGATCTAGGGAATATTCCGCATGTGTTTGGAGGGAATACCTGGGGTAAATACCCTAGGGGAATTAGGGTAAACCCCCCACCACGAAGCATGGGGAGCGGACAAATGAAAAAGGCTGTTTCGCTGATGATTTGTGGGATCTTGCTGACCATCTCATTCTCCCTGGTGCACGCGTCGCCGGCATTCGCCGACCTTAAGGCCGCTGTCAACGCCATCTGCGATGCGTACACCAACGGGATCGTTGCGACGTTCGGACCCGCCGTTTCCGGTTTCGGTGGTACCGGTTCCGGTGTCGGGATGGACTGTGGGGACTTTATGGTCTTCATGGATCAGAACAAGTGGCATGTCATACACGACATGCGAACCGGTGGAGCGTGGTTTGATATTTTCGGGACTGGCGGCCCTTGCCCGTCCGGCCACGCTTGCTTCGAGCTAATCTTCCTGAAAGATTGAGCATCTGCGCCCGACGATTTGAACAATCCGAGATGTGGAGGTTGCTGATGCACGACGGAGCATTGCGCCGTTGGACTCTTGTGGCACTCGGTGTGCTGTTTGTGGGGCTGCTAGCATGGCCCGCACGCATTGAGGCTCAAATCCCCGGCGGCATTCCCGGGACTGTCGGCGGAACCACGACGGTGCTGGGCGGCACGGGAACGCTGGCGGCAGGCTCGCGTGACTCCCTGTACAGTGAAGCTGACTCGATCAGCACCTCACTGGTCTCGGCAGACGTTCCAAGCGCACGGGTGATCGGCTATGTGGACGAGATTGCCTCCGATTCCTATCTCGCCTCGCTGAACCTCACCCTCGCGGGGATTACGATTACTGCCGGTTCTGCAGAGGCAGCAGCCCGGGCGGCCCTGGACGGCAGCTCACGCACAGCTAGCTCGTACATTTCGAATCTCTCGATCAGTGGACTGCAAGTCACCGTCGACGGAACGGTGAATCAAACGGTCTCCATTCCCGGCGGCCAGGTGGTGATCAACGAACAGCAGATTCTCTCGGACGGCACCCTGGTGGTGAACGCGCTGCATGCGACCGTCTCTGGCGTTGCGGATGTCGTCGTCGCGTCTGCGGCAGCAGGCGCCAGCGGCGGGAATGCCTATGCGGTGCAGATTAAGACACCTTGAGAACGAGCCCTGCCAAGTGTGAATAAGTGAACAAATGAGGGTTAAGTAAGCGAATACTTTTTGTAAATAAGTAGCCGTACAGGCTCTTGTTCGCCCATAGGCCGGATCGCAGACCGCGCCGGTTACACTGCGTACGGCAGAAGGGGGACTGGGCGATGCTAACGGGAATTCCGCGCAATCCCGCCACCGGGAGATTTACGCACTTCCTTCCTCCTTCACCCTCAGTCGATAATCTATTGAGCAAATCGCTGGCAGACTACGATCACCGTCGAACAATAAGGCGGGGCACCAGCTCATGAGCCGGATAAGCCTATTCGAGTCGGACCAGATGTTTCACATGAGGGGGTGAAGAAAATGCGGCTAACGACCGCCGCACTCTTGACCGCGATGTCGGGAGTTCTTGTTATCTCCCAGGGACCGGTCCTGGCGCAGGCTACTGACAGCATCACGGTGCACTGCGTACTCGTTTCGCCAATAGATCCGAGATTTTCATCCTGCCAGGACCAACACGGGACCATCCAAAGCGCCGTGAATCACGCCGACCCCGGCGAGACAGTACTGGTTGGCGCCGGCGTGTTTCCTGAGCAGGTGATCATCACCGAGCCCCTCACGTTAGAGGGCGCAGGCGCAACTACCGTTATCCAGCCCGCGGTTGTTACTAGTTACACGAGCAGTCTCTTCTCGGGTGCACCGATCGCCGCGATCCTTCTCGTGGACAGCACAACCGGAGTCTCTGTTACGGATCTGACCGTCGATGGCAGCGTCGCCGGGCTTACCTTCACTGGCTGTTCACCCGGCTATGTGGGTATCTTCTACCGTGCCGGTTCGGGTGTCATCGAGAACACTTACATTACCGGTGTTCATTTTAACCCGCTACTGCTGGGTTGCCAGACAGGCCTCGGTATCTTTGTGCAAAGCGGCAACGGTGGGCCAGGACTGAATTCTCAGGTGGCGATTATCAACAACACCGTTGACATGTACCAGAAGAATGGCATCACTGCGAACGAACCCGGCACGTTCGTAGCGGTGACAGGGAACATCGTCACGGGAATGGGCGTGACAACTGTTATCGCGCAGAACGGTGTTCAGATCGGTTTCGGCGCACGCGGATTGGTCTCGGGGAACGCGATCTCAGCGAACTACTACACGCCTCCCGACTACGTCGCGTGCGGCTTACTCTTCTTCGAAGCAGGCGGCGGTCTCGGCCGGACCAAGAGCAACAATTACCTGGCGAATGAGCAGGACACGTGCACGGCAGGAGTGGGTCCTTCGTCCAATTCACCGTTCAACTAGCTGGCCTCCGTCGGGGTTTACTCAACCTCGACGATTGCCTCGATCTCCACGGTGATCCCGCCCGGCAGGGAGCCCATCCCCACTGCCGAGCGGGCATGTTGCCCGCGCTCTCCGAAAACTTGCACGAACAGGTCGGAGCAACCGTTGATCACTTTTGGTTGGTCAGTGAACTCCGGGATGGCGTTCACCATGCCGAAGACCTTCACCACACGCCGGACGCGGTCAAGCGAGCCGACCGCATTTTTCATCGCCGCCAGCAGCATCAGCCCGACGGAGCGCGCGTGCTGATACGCCACCTCGGTCGAGACATCGCGGCCGACCTTGCCCGTGGGCTTCGAGCCGTCTGGGTTTTGCGGGCCCTTCCCGGCAAGAAAGAGCAGGTTTCCCGTCCGCACCGCGTCCACGTACGTTCCCACCGGCGGGGATAGGCGCGGCAGCGTCAACCCCAATTCGGCGAGCCTGGCTTCTGGCGAGGCAGCGGGCATCTCAGCGCCAGCGCGGCGAGCCTGAGAGGAATTCCTTGAGATCCTCTTTTGAGACCCAGGCGACGTCGCCGCGGTAGGTGTGTTTGAGCGCGCCGACCGCCACAGCATACTCAAGCGCGCGGTCCAGACCGCCGGTCAGATACCCATGAATGAACCCGGCGGCAAACGCATCGCCGGCCCCGACCCGATCCACCGATTCCACCTCATAGCCTTCTTTTGAGACCACCTGACCATTCTGCGCCGCTGCGCAGCGACCGGCGTCGGTCACCACGACGGTCCCAGCGCTGAACCGCAGCGCCAGCTGCTCTGCCAGCTGCTCAGCGCTCTCCCCGTGGGAGAGCAACAGCCGGGCATCGTCCGCGGTGGAGATCAGAATATCCACGCCCGCCAGCAGCGACCCCAGCGCGGTTTTTGCCTCATCCGCACTCCACAACTTCGCGCGGTAGTTTACGTCGAAACACACCAGCGCCCTGGCGCCTCTGGCCTCGGCGATCGCTTGGACCGTCGCCGCCCGGCAGCCCGCGCTCAGGGCCGGAGTGATCCCGGTGAGGTGCACGAGCCGAGCGGATCGCACGAACCCCCAGTCGACCTCCTTGGGGTCAAGCAGCGCCATGGCCGACTGGGCGCGATCATAGATGATGCGGTGCTGGCGGGGCGGAATCCCTTGTTCCAGAAAGTAAATGCCGATACGGCCATCGGGCGCCCAGAGCACGCGCGAGACGTCCACGCCGTGCCCGCGTAGCTCGTTGACAATCCGGCGTCCCAGCGGCGTGTCAACCAGCCGGGAAATCCAGCCCGCCGTTGTTCCCAACCGGCACAACGCAATCGCGACATTGGATTCCGCGCCGGCCACGTGCACGTCCAGCTGCGGGGCCTGCTCCAGTGGAACTCCGGGGAGAGCGGAGAGCCGCAGCATCGTCTCTCCGATGGTCACGACGTCAGGCATGCCGGCTCCGCCCTTCCGCGACCGCCCGCACGAATACCCGGGCCTGTGTCTGCAGCCAGGCGCGATCGCTGGCCCGCGCGCCGAGCAGGTTGCTCCCAATCCCGACCGCAGCGGCCCCGGCCGCGATGAACCCAGCCGCATTGGCATCGGTGATCCCGCCGGTGGGGACGAGCGGGATGTCTTTCAGGGGACTGAGGATGAGCCGGATGTAGTCCGGTCCGAGTGGACCGGCGGGGAAGACTTTCACCATCGCCGATCCCTGCGCGTGCGCCTGGACGATTTCGGTGGGCGTCATCGCGCCGGCAATCATCGGTAGGCCGCGCTCCGCGGCGGCCTCGAGCACCTCCCGCTGAAAGCCAGGGCTGACAAGAAACTGCGCCCCCGCGTCTGCGGCACGCCCGGCCATCGCACCGCTCCGGACGGTGCCCGCGCCCACGGCCAACCGTCCGTCCTGCCGGCGCAACGCCGTAATGGTGTCATAGGGATCGGGTGAATCGAGCGTGACCTCGATGACGGAGATCCCCTCGGCAGCCAGGACCGCCGCGCTGCGCAGGACCATGGCCGGCTCCACTCCCCGCGAGATCGGCAGGATGCCGCATCCGCGAATCACTTCAATGACGCTCGCCGTCAGCATCGCGGAGGTCTGCGCTCAACGCCCAGGGGTCGACGGCCGGGCCACCACCGGGCGGGTGGGGGCCGGACCTTCTTTATGCCGGATGCTCAGGGACGCGCCCAATCCTTCCGAAATCTTCCGGGCGGCCTGCTGGACAAGGCTCGCGTGCTCGGCCACGCGGTGCTGATCCATCGCGGCGGCCACTGAGGTGATGCTCACGGCGGCCACTGCTTTTCCGGTGTGGTCATAGATCGCCGCCGCGGCGCACTGGATGAGCTCTTCATGCTCGCCGGTATCCAGCGCATAGCCCTGCTGGCGGATCAACGCACAGTGGTCTCGCAACTCCTTGGGTGAGGTGATGGTCTTGGAGGTGAACCGGCGCAGCCCGCGCCGTTCGATGACGTCCGCCAGCGATGCATCCGGCAGGTGCGCCAGGAGCACCTTGCCGAGCCCCGTACAGTGGGCCGGTGCACGCCTGCCCACCTGCGAGTACATCCGCACCCGCCGCGTACTCTCGATTTTGTCGATGTAGACGACCTCACCCTCGTCCAGAATCCCCAGGTGAACCGTCTCACCGCAGGCGCGGTGGATCTCCTCGAGGTGCGGTCGCGCCACGCGGCGCACCTCCAGCGTATTCACGACCATGCTGCCCAGCTCGAACAGCGGCAGGCCCAGCCGGTACCGCTTGGTGCCGGGGTCCTGCACGACGAAGCCCGTGCGCTCCAGGGTCCCCAACAGCCGGTGCACGGTGCTCTTGTGCAGGCCCACGGCCCGCCCCAGTTCGGAGACGCTCAACTCAGGCGCCCCGGAGGAGAAGGTGCGCAGGATCGCGACCGCCCGTTCCACGGCGCGGATCCCCGATGCTTTGGCGGCCTGTCGCACGCGCATAGGCTAGGATTTTATCTTCGGCCGTCGCGTTTCAATTCCTATGATGCCCGTTCCACGCTGTGGGACATTCCCGGGAGGGGTCGGGTTTCCGGCCGCCCAAGACTACTGAGTCCGAAATCTTCGTCCTGCGTGGTGAACCCTCGTTCTTGCTGGCAACGTAGGCTTGGAGCGAGAGATGAACGCGCTGCAGATGTACATTGGCGGGCGCTGGGTCGCCAGCGTGTCTGGGGCGACCTACCAGGCGCGGAGCCCCGCCACCGGGGAGGCCATCGCGACTCTCCCCGAGGGAACGAGGGAGGATGCCCAGCGCGCCATTGCGGCCGCAGACGAGGGGAAAGCCCGGCTGGCGCGGATGTCGGTCTGGGACCGGGCGCGGGTGTGTGCCCGCGTCGCCGACGTGCTGGAGCGCCGCCGGGACGAACTGGCCCGAACCCTCACGCTCGATCAGGGAAAACCCCTGCACACCGAGGCGAAGGCGGAAGTCAGCGCGACGATCACGGGGTGGCGCAACGCGGCCGATCACATCAAGTGGCTGGAGACGTCGGTGATTCCCGTGGAGGATCCACACAAGCGGGTCCTCACGATCCGGCAACCTCGCGGCGTGTACGCGGTCATCACGCCGTGGAATTTCCCCCTGAACATTCCGACTGAGTACCTGGCCCCGGGCCTGGCCAGCGGCAATGCGATGGTCTGGGTGCCGGCCCCAACGACCTCCGTGGTCGCGGTGAAACTCATGGAGTGCCTGGAGGAGGCCGAAGTGCCGGCGGGGGCTATCAATCTGGTGACCGGTCCCGGGCCGGTCGTTGGTGACGAGATCGTGGCGCATGCCGGCACCGACGCCGTGGCATTTACCGGCAGCAGTGCGACGGGCGAACACATCGCCCGGCGTGCCGCGGGCAAGCCGCTCCTGCTGGAACTCGGCGGTAACGGTCCGACCGTGATCCTCGATGACGCCGACCTGGAACTGGCCTCCGGCGCGACGGCGTTCGGCGCGTTCTTTAACGCCGGACAGGTATGCTCGGCAGCCGAGCGTATTCTCGTGCACAAGAAGGTGTACGATGAGGTCACGAGCCGGCTGGTGGACCGCGCCAGCCAGATCCGGCTGGGCGACCCGTTTGATGAACGTACGCAGATGGGACCGCTGAACAATCAACCGGTGGCCGAGAAAACCGACCGGCACCTGGCGGATGCCGTGGCCCGCGGCGCAAAGGTGCTGGTCGGCGGAGGTCGGGCTCCAGGCCGGCCCACGGATCTGTACTACGAGCCCACGGTGCTGACTGGGGTGGCGCGGGACGCTCTGATCAACCGGGAGGAGACGTTCGGGCCGGTGGCCCCGCTCATCCCATTTCAATCCGATGAGGAGGCTCTGGCGTGGGCCAACGACAATACGCTGGGGCTGGTGTCGGCGGTGTTCACCCGCGATCTCAGCCGCGCGTTCTGGTTCGCCGAGCGCCTTCGCACCGGGATTGTGAACGTCAACGATTCCACCAACTATTGGGAGTTGCACATTCCGTTTGGCGGCGTCGCCGGGAAGCGCAGCGGGATCGGCCGGCTGGGCGGCAAACATACGCTCTATGAGATGACGGATCTGCGCACCATCTGTCTCGATGTGAGGCGTACGCAGACGCAATAGACGCAATGGACTCTATAGACTCAACAAGGAGGGAGAGCGATGGGTGACAAGGTGGACAACCGCCGGTCCGAGGCGGAATGGACCCGGCGGGAGTTTCTCAAGCTGGCCGGTGCTGGGGCTGCCTTTGCCGCGCTCGGCGGGGCGGGGGTAGTGTCCCTGCCGCGTGCCGTGCTGGCCGGGCCCAAAGTGATCAACCTGAACTTCACCGTGTGGAGTTATAGTATCGACACGATTCAGGACAACATCAACAAGTTCCAGACCACCTATAACAACGCGATCACCGTCAAGCTGAATGACGTCCCGTGGCCACAGTACCACGAGACGATGGTGAACCGGCTTAGCAGCAAGACCGCGCTGCACGTCTTGTACAATGGCGGCGACTGGCTTCCGGAATTCGCGCGGGCCGGGTGGGTGGTGCCGCTGGAGGACTACTTGCCCCGGGCGCGCACATACTATGCGCCCAAGATTGTCGGCTATGCGCTGCAGGACATGACCTATAACGGGAAGATGTACGGCCTCCCGTACTACGCCGACATCACCACGTTCCAGTACAACGCCAAGCTCCTCAAGGACAAAGGCGTCGCCCACCCCCCCACCACGTGGGAGGAACTGACCGATCAGGCAAAGTTCCTGCGCGGTAAGGGCATCGAGTCGCCGATGGCGTTCGAGTTTGCCGTCGGCCTGCCGACCACCTACGATAACTTCACCGCGATGATGTTTGGCCGCGGCGGCGAGTGGTTCGACAAGGATCTCAATCCCATCTTTGATCAACCCAATAGTGCGGCGCGCCAGCAGCTGACCTGGCTGGCGGACATGGTGAAGCAGAAGCTGGCCACAGTGCTCCCGCACGAGACCGATGTGGTCAAGGCGATGAACACCGGCAAGCACGTGTATACGGTGCTGTGGAACTACAATCTGGCGGATGCCAACAACGCGGCGGTGCACCCGCTGGCCGGCCAGTTCAAAGCGGCCTTGATGCCCGGATCCACCCACGAGACTCAGGGGCAGTGCAAGTTCTACAACCTGACTCGCTACGCCGTGGACCAGGGGCAAGAGACCGTCGACGGGGCGCTGAAATTTATTGAGTACTTCGGCGGAGAATACAAGGGGCAGTACGCGATTGCCAAGCGCTGGGCGGTGGAGAAGGGCCTGGGGTTTGGGCAGCTGCCCTTGTTTGAGGACGCCGACGTCAAGAAGTCCTTTGGTCAGTGGATCGACTTTGACATGTTCAAGCTCCAGGCCAGCAAGGCCAGGGCGCGCCGGCACGCCGTCTGGGAGGGGATCTTTGGTGAGTTTGCCCGGGTGCAGCTCGTCCGGGCGATCTCTGGGGAGGCCCCGGTTGACGAGACGATCGGTGCCATGGCCCAGAAGGTGAAGGAACTGCGCGCGCAGTTCAAGTAGCCTTGCCTGCGGTGGGTGTGCCCGGGGGGCGTCACCCCGACGCTCCCCGGCTCCTTCAGAATGCGGTGAGGCGACGCAGGACGGACACTGCGATGGCCTACGCGCTGGCCGGCGGGGCGCTCGCCGTCGTGGCGCTCTTCACCCTCTATCCGGCCGGCTATGCGCTGGTGGGCAGCCTGTACACGTTGTCGCCGATTCTCCCGACATCGTTCGCCGGACTCGCTAACTACGCCCTCATCTTTGACAGCCCCTACTTTGGGTTTGCGCTCCGCACCACTTCGGTGCTGGCGCTGGCCACCGTGCCGGCGGTATTGCTCCTGGGACTGCTGGTCGCGGTGATGCTGAACCGTCCGTTCCGTGGCGCGACGCTGGTGAAGGTGGTGATCCTGCTACCGTGGACCATTCCGGCGGCCACCGGCGGCGTGATGTGGAAGGGCGTCTTTGCCGACTCCTGGGGCGCGCTGAACGCCGTCCTGTACGACCTGGGGGCCGTGCACAACTATGTCCCCTGGCTGACCACGCCCCGCCTGGCGTTCCTGGCGACCACGACCGCCCAGATCTGGGCGCAGTTCCCGCTGGCGGCCGTGCTGCTGCTGGCCGCGATGCAGGCGATCCCCGGTGAGCTGTACGAGGCCGCGGCGCTGGATGGGGCAGGTGGGCTGCGCTCCTTTGCGGCCATCACGCTGCCCCATCTCCAACCGATGCTGGTGGTGGTGACGCTGTTTGAGATCCTGGTGGCGCTGACGGCGTTCGACATGATCTTTGCTCTGACCGGTGGGGGCCCCGGGACGGCGACGACCGTGCTGAGCTACTTCATCTGGGCAGAGTCGTTCAAGATGTTGAGCTTTGGCAAGGGTCTGGCCCTGGCCACGATCATCGCGGGCCTGTCCGTCGTGTTGATCGCGGCGTTGATGAGGCTGATGCCCCGTGAGGCACTGGTCGGAGAGGGGCGATGAGACGTCGGGCCTGGGAGCGCGCCGGTTCCGGCGCAGTGGTGGCGGCGGTTGTGGTCTTCGCGCTGGCTCCGTTCGCGTGGGTGGTGATCTCCGGATTCCTGCCGGAGGTGGCCATCTTGACCGTGCCGCCGGACTGGTTCAAATTCGGCATGATTCTCGACAACTACCGATACATCGTCACGGGGGAGGTACCCCGCGCCTACCAGGTCGGCGGCGTGCTGCGGCGGATGATCTCCGAGGAGGTCCGCGCCGTTCCCAGGGCGGCGTTCAACAGCACCGTGGTAGCGCTGGGCACGCTGGTGCTCAACTGGGTGCTGGGCGCCCCGGCCGCATACGCGTACGCGCGGATGAGCTTCACGGGCAGGGTGGCCACATTCTACTTCATCACCGCCAGCCGCCTCATCCCGGCGGCCGCGCTGGCCATTCCCTACTACCTCATCATCAAAGGGCTGGGCCTGCTGGACCATCACCTGGCCCTGATCCTGATCCACACCGCGCTGACGCTGCCCTTCACGGTGCTGATCCTGGTGCTGTACTTCCGCACCATTCCCGCCGAGATAGAGGAGTCAGCGCAGCTCGATGGGGCCACGCGGCCGAAGATCCTGCGGCGGATCGTCCTGCCGCTGGCGCTGCCGAGCCTGGTCGGCACCGGACTGTTCGCATTCATGCTCTCGTACAGCGAGTTCCTGTTCTCGATGCTGGTGCTCGGCTCGCCGCAGACCCGCACCCTGCCGGTGACGCTGGCGTCGGTGTCCACGAATCCTGACGTGACGTGGACGCTGCTCAGCGCGGGGACCACGCTGGCGGTGCTGCCGGCGTTGCTGCTGGTCTGGCCGATCTGGCGGTACATGGTGCGGGGCCTGGTCACCGGCGCGGTGTAAGGACGGGATGATCCAGGAGGATGTGCGGAAAATATACCTTAACAGATAGCAAGGAGCGCCGGAAATCGTCACTGGGGAGGTGGAGCTGCATGCCGGACAGGACCATTGAGGCCCTCCTGCTGGAGGAGCGGGCATTTGCCCCGCCGCCGGCATTTCGTCAGTCCGCGATTGCGCGCGATGAACGCGTGTACGACCAGGCCACGAAGGACTTGCAGGGGTTCTGGGCGCGTGCGGCCGAGGACCTGCACTGGTTTGCGAAGTGGCGTACCGTGCTGGAGTGGACGCCTCCAAACGCCCAGTGGTTTGTCGGTGGGAAAACGAACATCACGTACAACTGCGTGGATCGCCACGTCAAGGCCGGCCGGCGGACCAAGGCAGCTATCATCTGGGAGGGTGAGCCCGGCGACGAACGTGTACTGACCTACGGCGATCTGCTGCGGGAGGTCAGCAAGTTCGCCAACGTCCTGAAACGCCTGGGGGTCAAGCGGGGCGATCGCGTCACGATCTACCTGCCGATGATCCCCGAACTACCGATCGCCATGCTGGCCTGTGCCCGCATTGGGGCTCCCCACACCGTGGTCTTCGGCGGGTTCTCCGCCGAGGCGCTGCGCGACCGCATCAACGACGCGCAGGCGAAAGTCCTCATCACCGCGGACGGTGGATGGCGGCGGGGTAACATCGTCCCGCTGAAGCGAAACGCCGACGATGCGGTGGCCGGCACGCCGACGATCGAACATGTCGTGGTGGTCCGCCGCGTGGGCGACGCCGCACCCATCCACATTCAGGAGGGTCGCGACCACTGGTGGCACCGCCTGATGGCCGATGCCTCTGCGGTGTGCGAGGCGGAACAACTGGACAGTGAGGACTTGCTCTACATCTTGTATACGAGCGGGACCACCGGCAAGCCCAAGGGGATCGTGCACACCACGGGCGGCTACATGGTGGGGACCTACCTGACCACCAAATGGATCTTCGATCTGAAAGACGACGACGTGTTCTGGTGCACGGCGGACATCGGATGGGTCACCGGTCATTCGTATATCGTCTACGGCCCCCTGGCCAACGGGACGACCACGGTCATGTATGAAGGGACCCCCGATTATCCCGATAAGGACCGGTTCTGGGCGATCGTGGAAAAATACCGCGTCAACATCATCTACACGGCACCAACCGCCATCCGGACATTCATGAAGTGGGGTCCGGACTATCCGGCCCGGCGAGACCTGTCGTCGCTGCGGCTGTTGGGGACCGTGGGGGAACCGATCAATCCCGAAGCCTGGATCTGGTACCACAAGCACATCGGGGGCGGGCGGTGTCCTGTCGTGGACACCTGGTGGCAGACCGAGACCGGCATGATCCTCATCACGCCGCTGCCGGGGATCACGACCCTGAAACCCGGGTCGGCGACGCGACCGTTCCCGGGCGTCGCCGCAGAGATTCTGAATGAGCAGGGGAAACCCGTCGGTCCCAGCGAGGGCGGGTACCTGGTGCTCACTAAACCCTGGCCGGCGATGCTGCGCGGCATTTATCGCGATCCCGACCGGTACGTCAAACAATACTGGAGCCGTTTCCCGGGAGTGTACTTCACCGGTGACGGCGCGAAACAGGATAAAGACGGCTACTTCTGGCTGCTGGGGCGCGTCGACGATGTCATCAACGTCGCGGGACACCGCATCGGGACGTACGAGGTAGAATCCGCGCTGGTAGATAACCCCGCCGTCGCTGAGGCGGCGGTGATCGGGGTGACGCACGAGATCAAGGGCCAAGCCATCGCCGCCTTCGTCACCTTAAAGGAAGGCTTTGCGGCCGGATCGGAGATGGTCGAGACACTAAAGCAGCACGTGGTGAAAAAGATCGGGGCCCTGGCGAGGCCGGAGCAGATCCTGTTTACCGGTGAGCTGCCGAAGACCCGCAGCGGCAAGATCATGCGGCGGCTGCTGCGCGACATCGCCGAGGGCCGGGTGCTGGGTGATACCACGACGCTGGCCGATCAAACAGTCGTGCAGGCGCTCAAGCAACGCTATGAGGAGGAAGCCGGCTAGGCCGGCGTGAAGCCTGCAATGATCCCAGGCATGGCGAGGTGACAGGGTGGCACATGCGATCACGGTGACGGTCAACGGCTCGACCCACCGGCATGAGGTCGAGCCCCGGTTGCTGCTGGTCTATTATCTCCGGGAAGTGCTCGGGCTCACCGGGACTCACATCGGCTGCGACACGACCAGCTGTGGGGCCTGCACCATCATCATGAATGGGCAGGCGGTGAAGTCGTGTACATTGCTGGCGGTGCAGGCCGACGGTACCCAGATGCTGACCGTGGAAGGACTGGCCCAGAATGGAGCCCTGCACCCCATCCAGGAGGGATTTTGGGAAGAGCACGGGCTGCAGTGCGGCTTCTGCACGCCGGGGATGATGCTGGCCGCGGTGCAGTTGCTGGCCCGCAACCCCAACCCCACAGACGACGAGATCCGGCACGGCCTGGACGGCAACCTGTGCCGGTGCACCGGTTACCAGCATATTGTCAACTCCGTGAAGCATGCAGCCCGCACGCTGGCCGACCAGCGGATGCCCGCGATCCCCACGCCGCGGGCGGCTGGGGCCAAGACACGATGATTCCGGCACCGTTTGAGTATCATCGCGCCTCCTCCGTGACAGAGGCGCTGCAGCTGCTGACCACGTTGCCGGAGGCGAAACTGCTGGCCGGCGGCCACAGCCTGCTGCCGATGATGAAACTGCGATTGGTGTCCCCCACGCATGTGGTGGATCTGGGGCGCATCGAGGCCCTGCGATTCATCCGGCGGGACGGGCAGGTGGTGGTGGCCGGCGCGCTGGCCACGCACTGGATGGTGGAATCGTCCGATGTTGTTCGCGGCGCCGTCCCGCTGCTGGCGGAGACCGCCGCCAAGATCGGGGACGTACAGGTGCGCAATGCGGGGACGATCGGCGGCAGCCTGGCGCATGCCGACCCGGCGGCCGACTACCCCGCAGCGATCCTGGCGCTCGATGCGCAAATGGTAGCCCAGAGCCCCCGGGGCCGGCGCACGATCCCCGCGGGAGAGTTCTTCACGGGGCTATTCTCCACCGCGCTCGCCTCCGACGAGATTCTCGTGGAGGTGAGGATCCCCGTACCCTCTGGGGCGACCGGGAGCGCGTATCTGAAGTTTGCCCATCCCGCATCCGGGTTTGCGGTCGTCGGAGTGGCGGCGGTGATCACGGTGGATGCGCAGGGACGGTGTGCGAGCGCCAGGGTGGGGGTGACCGGAGTGGGGCCTGCCGCCTACCGGCCCGCGCGCGTGGAAGCGCAGTTGAAAGGCGCAGCCCTGGATGATAAGACCGTCGGGGCGGCGGCAGAACACGCCGCCGAGGGTGTCAATGTCAACGAGGACCTGTTCGCATCTGCCGAGTACCGCGCGCATCTGGCCCGGGTCTTCACCAAGCGGGCCGTCCTGGCCGCAGCCCAACGAGCCAGATGAACCTACACAAACTACACAATCTACACAACCTACACAATCAACTGAAGGCACATTCCCAGGTAGGTGATTGTGTAGGTCGTGTAGGTTGTGTGGATTAGTATGGCCGTGTTATGGGAAGAGATCGGCTGGGTCGATCTGGAGACCTACCTCCGCCGTGACGACCGGGCCATCCTGCCTGTCGGATCGTGCGAACAGCACGGGCGGCACCTCTCCTTTGCCACGGACTACCTGATCCCTACTGAAATTGCGATGCGCGTCAGCGCGCGGACCGGTGTACCGGTCACGCCGACCCTCTGTTTTGGGATGTCCGTGCACCACATGGAGTTCCCCGGGACCCTGAGCCTCTCTCCCGATACATTCATGGCCGTGATCCGCGATCTCGTGGAGAGCCTGTATCGCCATGGATTCCGGCGGGTGCTCATCCTCAACGGTCACGGGGGCAACATCGCACCCCTGACCACCGCGCTGTCCACGCTGGCGGACCGCCACCGGGATCTCCGCGTCAAGGTGGGTCACTGGTGGCAGGATCCCGCGGTGCAGGCGGTGATGCGCGAGGCGTGGGGCGATGTCGAGTACCACGCGGCGGCCGGTGAGACGTCCGCCATCCTCGCCGTCCGCCCCGCGATCCCGAAGCTCGAGCGCGCCGCGCACTCAGCCTGGCGCGACGGGATGGAGTTCAAAGGCCCCCGGCACTGGAAGGTGCTGTTCCCCCACGGCGCGGTCGGTGTCGATCCGAAGAAGGGATCGCCCGAGATCGGTGAGAGGCTCCTTTCTACTGCGACGGATCGGTTCGCCCGCGAAGTAGAGCAGTGGGAGCCCCTGGAAAAGAGTTGAAGAGTTGGGGGACGCTATGGTGAGTCAAGTAGAGCTGATCGACACCCTCGCCGGACTGGCGCTCTTCGCCGACCTGTCCCGGCCTCAGCTGGAGGCCGTAGCCCATACGTTCGAAGAGGAGTATTTTGCCGATGGCCAGCGCATCCTGCGGCAGGGGTTCTCTGGAAGCAACCTCTATGTCATCGTCAGCGGCCAGGCCGCGGTCCATGTGGACGGAACGCAACGTGCCACGCTGGCACGGGGGGACGTGTTCGGTGAGATTTCCGTCCTGCTCGGCGAGCCTCCGGCCGCGGACGTTGTGGCGATGGGGCCACTGCGGTGCCTGGCCTTGCCGGGACCTGAGGTGGAGGGGTTTCTGCTGACCTATCCCCGCGTGTCCTACCGCATGCTGCAGGCGGAAGCCCGGCGCGTGCGGACCGCGAACCTGTGGCGCTAACGCAACCTACACAACCCACACAATCTACACAATCACCTGATAAGACAACACCGATCGAGGGTTGCAGAGGCAGGTAATTGTGTAGGTTGTGTAGATTGTGTAGGTTGGTGCGAAGCAAGATTCCACGCCGATGAAGAAAGCTACGAGGGGACGGAAGCCGTTTCCCCCTGGTCGCTATCCGGTCGTCATCATCGGCAGCGGGCCGGGGGGGTTGCAGACGAGTTACGCTCTCCGGCGGCTGCGCGTGGAACATGCGGTCCTCTCCGCGGATGCCGGTCCCGGCGGTATGTTCCTTCGCTTTCCGCTCTTCCAGCGGCTGATCAGCTGGTCCAAGCCCTACGCGCCGGCGGCGCGGGGCACACGGCCGTACGCCTGGTACGACTGGAACAGCCTCCTCGCGGACGACCGGACACACCAGGCCCTGGTCGCGGAATTCATGGATGGTTCTTCCTATTACCCGTCACGTGTGGAGATGGCACGCGGGCTCGCTGCCTTTGTACGCCGCGCGCGACTGGCGGCCCGGTACGGCTGCCGGTGGGAGGCGACGCGAAAGACCAGCGATGGATTCACACTGGTTACCAGCAACGGGGACTACACCTGCCGAGCTCTCGTCGTCGCTGTTGGTATGGCGGAGCCGTGGAAGCCGGACGTGCCGGGTCTCGAGCTGGTCCCGCACTACGTCCGGACGCGGGCGCCGCGTACGTACGCGGATCAGCGCGTGGTGATCTTGGGTAAGCGCAACTCGGGATTCGAGGTAGCCGATGCGCTGCTGCCGTGGGCCCGTCAAATCATCCTGCTCTCCCCGCGCCCCGCGCTGCTGTCGATTCAGAGCCGGTCCACGGCCGGTGTGCGGGCGAGGTACCTGCTTCCATATGAGGACCATGTGCTGGGGGGTGGGGTCGTCGCCCTGGACGCCGCCACAAATCGCGTCGAGCGCACCGGCGCCGGCTACCGGGTCTTCGCTGCGGGCACCACCCGGCCGGGCGAATTTGTCTTCGACGCCGACGCCGTCATCGCCGCAACGGGTTTCACCACGCCACTCGGTGACCTCCGTGCGCTCGGACTGGCGACATTCAACCAGGACCGCCTCCCTGCGCTGACGCCGTTCTGGGAGAGTACCACCGTCCCAGGGATCTTCTTCGCGGGGACGGTGACGCAGGGAGCGATCGGCTTGAAGAAGCATGGCATCCCCAGCAACTCGGGCGGGGTGGGAGGGTTCAGGCACAACGCCCGCGTGCTGGCACGCTATCTCGCAGAAAAACACTTTGCCGTCGCCACCCCGCGGCCCACGCTGCGGTCAGAAGAGGTCGTCCCGTATCTACTGTCGGAGGCGGCGCGGGCCCCGGAGCTATGGAATCAGCGTTCGTACCTGGGCCGTGTGGTCAGCGTCAACCCCGGCGAAGGGATTCGAGATGAAGGAATCATCCCGCTGGCCCATTTCGTCGATGCCAGCGGCCCCGACGCGGTGGCCATCGTGCTGGAAACGGACCAGAGAGGGGATCATCATCCGGCGGTGTACGTCCGCCGCGGCGGCCACGTCACTGAGCATGTCCTCTCGTCAGATCCACTGCACAATTTCGAAACGCCCGACCACCGAGGCCAACTCACCGCGGTGCTCAACGGTCTCCTTTAACTGCGTCTACTTGGTCTTCTTGGTCTACTTGGTCTTCTTAGTCTTCTTAGTCTTTAGACCAAGTAGACTAAGTAGACCGGGTAGACAAAGTAGACGGCAGTTAGTGCGTGTGCTGCTCGCTGACGCTGCGGAGGCGCCCGGCCACCACCCGCAGGAGCGCAAGGGTCAGTTTGGGATTCTTTTCAAGGAGTTTGGCGAAGTCCCAGGACGCCAGAGCCAGGCAGGTGGTTGGTTGCTCGGCGATGACGTGTGCCATGCGAGGGGTTTGGTCAAGTACGGAGAGTTCACCGAAGAAATCTCCTGGTCCCAAGCTGGCGATCACTGCGTTGCCCCGCGTCACCCTGGCCTGCCCGGAGGCGATGAGATAGAAACCTGTGCCCACCTGTCCCTGGCGCACGATGTACCGCCCCGGCGCGAACTCAATCTCAGTCATCAGATCGGCAATCTCGCTCAGCGCTTTTGGGCCGACGCCTGAGAAGAGACTCACGTTGCCGAGCAGCGTCGTTTTTTGTTTTTTGGTCATCGCCACGGCGAGTTCCAGGAACGTAAGGGCCCGTTGCTTCCTTCTATATCCTGTCGTCCCCTACGCGGGCGACACAGCGGACGTTTTTGCTCAGACGAGCCCTCGTCCCCTCCACTTGGCAAAGATGGACTCGACCTGCTCCCCCGCCCACTTGGCAGCCTCCTCGGGGGTCATCTTGTCTGTAGCCGCAAGCGCGAACATCTGCGGGATAATGTAGGTATCGAACACCTCACCCTCAGCGGCGTTCGCGAACCCGGGGAAGCCCACGTTCGTGCTCCAGGAGAGTGCCGTGGTGAGTTCCCGGTACATGTTAGGTTGCCCCAACCGCGCGGCAACCGTATCATGGAGCACCTGGTCCTGCAGGTTGGACACGGTGCCGGGGAACGATGGGAACTCATAGAACTCCGAGCCCACAAACGCCCGCGCCCAGTTGTTGCCGTAGTCGACCAGGAACTGCTTGGCAAGCTTCTTCTGTTCCGGTGAAGTGAATTGCCAGATCCCGTAGGAGAAGAAGACGTGCTCCGAGCCCAGCCGCTTCCCCCCCAGGTTATTCGGCCCCCGCGGTGGTTTCCAGAGCTGCACCTTGGGGTAGAACTCGGGATCGGTCTTCTCGAGGGTGCGGGCGATCGAGATTGCGTTCAACGTCCAGGAGATCTTGCCCCCCTGCATCGCGCGGTTGTTCGACGAATCATCCCAGGCCAAAACCTCCGGGTCCATGGCCTCCTTGAAGAGGGCCCGGATGTACTTGATGGCCTCGACAGTGTTCTTGTTGTTAATGACCACCTCGGCAGATTGATTCTGGATCGAGCTCCCGTAGCTCCAGAGGCAGTCGCGCAAGGCCATATTGGAGTCGATACAGCCAGAGATGGCGATCCCAATGGGGAGCCCTCTGGCCTTGAGCATCCGTCCCCCCCTGAGCAGGTTGTCCCACGAGTCGGGGACGAACCCGACTTCATCCCAGGCGTCCTTCCGGTAGTGCGCGGGGTCGGGCGTGAACGACAGGGAGAACGCGAACCACTTCTTCGTCTTGGGATTGTACGTGCTCTTCCTCGCCAAGTCGACGATTCCGTGCTGCTTGATCATCGGTTCGACAAGATCACCCATGTCTTCTAGCGCCGGCTCGAAGTTCGGGGCCGGCGTGATGAACTGGAAGAGGTCATGCCCCTGTCGGGCGGCCACTTCTGCTGCGGCGCGCGCCGGGACCTGGGCGGACGGAACGTGGTCGACGGTCACCTCGACATCGTGGGCCTTGCCCCATTCCTTCGTGTACTCGCCGTCGAACCACTTGTCGAACCCAGGGACGAAGTGACTCCAGTGGAGAAATGTCAAGCGCCTCGCCTGCGCAACCGCCATCCGGGGCGGCCGGAGCAACGGCATCAAGCCAGCGGCGGCAGCGCCCGCTCCCGCGGCGGCCGCAAGTCTTAGGAACTCCCGTCTGGAAAGGCGACGCCAGCGGTTGTCCGAGATCCGGATCCACGCCCCTTCACCCATCGACCCCTACCCCCTCAGCGCGTGATCGGCGTGCGGCAGCGTCCATCAGTTCACCGCCATACCAGTATTCGCTGCCGCTACCTGAAGGCTCCTGCGGTCAACCCGCTGATGAAGCGGTCCAAGAACAGGCTGTACAGAAACGCGACGGGGATGGTAGCTACCAGGGCGCCTGCCATGAGCGCCCCCCAGTAGTAGACATCTCCACGGATCAGGTCGGTGGGGACGCCGACGCTGACAGTCTTCTGCGCGGAGGGGGAGATGAAGGTCAGGGCATAGACGAACTCTTGGATCGAGAGCGTGAATGCGAAAATAACCACGGTGAGGAGGCCCGCGATCGAAATGGGCAACACGATCCGCCGCAGGGCTCCCAGCCGGCTGCAGCCGTCCACCATCGCCGCCTCCTCCAGTTCCGCCGGGACCGACTTGAAGAACCCCATCAGCAACCAGGTGCAAAATGGGATGGTGAACGATGGGTACACCAAGATCAGGGCCCAGAAACGGTCTTGCAAATGGAGCGCCGAAACGACCCGAGCGAGCGGGATGAACAGCAAGGACGGAGGTACGAGGTAGGTGAGGAAGATCCCGATTCCGAACTTCTGGCCCCACCCCCGCGCGAGGCGCGCGAGGCTGTATCCTGCTGGCACGGCGGCCAGCAACGTGATGAGGACGACGAACGCCCCGACAAACGCCGTATTCGCCAGCCAGCGCGTGAACAGGGTCTCCCCAAAGAGCAGCCGTATGTTCTCCATGGTCGGGGGCAGATTGAACAGGAACGGGTTGTTGTGGATGTTGTACAGGTCTAGGATGCGCTTGAACACCGTGATCGCCATCCACGCGAACGGGAAGGCTGCGAAGAAGGTGAACCCCGCGATGGACAGGTACAGCCCCGAGCGTCCGATCGCCTTGGAGAATGTCCGGGACATCTAGACGCCGGCTTCCGCGCGGCTCGCCGTCCGCAGCATGCCGATCGCCACGACCAGAAGGACCGGGAGCAAGAACAGGGCGATCGCGGCGCCCTGCGCCAGATCGCCGGCAATAATCCCGACTTGAAAGGCCCAGCTGGACAGCACATGCGTGCTGTTGAATGGCCCGCCGGCGGTGAGGATATAGACCAGACTGAGGTCCGTGAACGTAAACACCGTCCCAAACAGCACCGCGACCGTGGTGATCGGCAGGAGCATGGGGACCAGAATATGCCAGAACCGCTGGGGAAAACTCGCGCCGTCGACTGCGGCGGCATCGAGGACTTCCTGGGGAATCGCACTCAGTCCCGCCAGGATGACGATGGCCGAGAAGGGGAGCATCCGCCAGACATGCACAGTGATGATCGCGGCCATGGCCAGCTTCGTGACGCCCAACCACTGGGGGAAGTCGTGCGGGCCGAGGATGTGGATCGCCCGCAACATCCAGTTGACGACACTGTACAGGGAGTCGAACATCCACTTCCAGCCAATGGCGCCCAGGGCGAAGGGCGCCGCCCACGGCATCAGGATCAGAAACCGCACCACCGGACGTCCCCGGAACTTCTGTTGCAGTGTCAGCGCCAAGACGTTACCCAGGACAATCACGAGGATCTCGGACACCAGGGTGAAGACAAATGTGTTCGTGAGCGCAGCGCGGAAAATCGTGCTATCGAGAGCCCGAGCGAAGTTCGTCAATCCCACGTAGTTCAGGGTCTGCGATCCCGTCGTGGCATTGCTGAAACTGAGATAGATGGCCAGGAGTAAGGGGAACCCAACCAGCGCGACGATGTACAGAATCGCCGGCGCGAGCATCAGGGGCCCCAGAAGCCGGTCACCGCGCAGCCGGTGCCGAGCCACAGCCCGCCAAGGTTCCCGTATGGCGCCCTCTTCCATTAACTCCCTGGTGTCCCTCGATACGCGATTCCCAGTGTGGTGAATACGGGGTTCTGCGCCGAAACGCCTGCAACTTCCAATCCGCGGCTCCGGGCCTCTGGGCATGAGGGGACGGCGGTTGTACAGGTCCCGCATGGTCGCACGTCGGGGGTGGATGTCCTCCGTGGCTTTGGCGCCAGGAATGACGCGCACACCCCCCGAGGCAGGGCCGCGCCCGCACCGCAGCGAATCCTGTTCCAAAATGGGAACACGACACCCGCCCACCAAGGTCCGTGAGGACCTGCGCGCATTCGGGGCGTACGTCCGGTTGCTGCGCGAGAATTTTTACGGCAAGGGCCGCGGCAAGCGATTGCGCCAACTGAGCCGCGAAACGGGGATTGCACCGAGTGTGCTGTCCCGCGGGGAGCGAGGGCTGCAGGACCTGCGTCAGGTCGAGTACATCGAACGGCTGGCCCCGTGCCTGGGGGTGCGCCCGTCTGTGCTCAAGCGTGTCGCCGCGTTGATTACCCCACAGGATGTTGAGGATTTCCGGCGGCTTGATCGCGGACCTGGCGCCGCGGACTTCCGCCACGATGGCGCCAGCCGCCTGCTGTGGGTGAACCTGACAAACCAGTTGCAGCGACTGCGGGGCACCTCGCCGGAGACGTTAGAGGCGCTGCTGGGATACATTGAGTATCTTGCATCGCGGGAGCATCCGCACCATCCGGTGCAGGGCGACGGTCCCCCGCCGGCAGCGGAGAAAATTGTTACGGCGGTCGCCTGGGCGTCCGGCGCCGCCAAGACGCCGTCACCGGAGACTTGACGATGGCCCAGGTGGCCGCGGCGGCGTTCATCCGCGCCCCGCTCGACCGCGTCTACGGGCTGGCCAAAGACGTCGAGTCGTTCCCGACGTTCATGCCAGACGTGGAGTCCATCCGCGTGCTCGAGCGCAAGGGCAATCATACGCTCACCGAGTGGGTAGGGGTGGTGCAGGGCCGCCGGGTGCGATGGGTGGAGGACGACGACTGGGATGATGCCCGCCACCTGTGCACCTTCCGGCAGCGGGAGGGCGACTTCACCCGCTACGAGGGTACCTGGACATTCGCGGCGGCAGACCAGGGAACAGAGACCAGGTTGGTGGTGGATTTCGAGCTGGAGCTGCCCCTGGCGGGAGCGCTGCTTAGTAACCTCTTGAAGGTCCTCGTGCGCAAGAACCTGGAGAGTATGCTGGGGGCGATGAAGACTCGGCTGGAAGCGGCCGCCGATGCGCCTGCCCGGTCACACGACCGGCTGCGGGGTGGGTGATGGGCTGAACGCCTTGTCACGAAGCCCTACGGGCATGGAACCAGCAGACCCGCGAGAATAGCTCCCCGGGCGTACGGACACTATAGGGATATCCGATGCACCCATCGCAGGCGCGGAACGCCAGATCGATTCCCATTGCCCGACCCCTGATCTCTGAGGACGAAAAACGTCGCGTCCTCGAGGTGCTCGATTCGGGGATGCTGGTCGCCGGCCGCCAGGTCGCGGAGTTTGAGCAGGCGTTCGCCCGCTACCTTGGCCTCCCCCATGCGGTGGCCACCTCTTCGGGAACCACCGCGTTGCAGGTCGCGCTCGAGGCCGCCGGCCTGGGGAAGGGCGATGCGGTGGTCACCACCCCGTTCACCTTTGTTGCGACGAGCAACGCCATTCTCCACGTCGGCGCCCGGCCCGTGTTCGTGGACGTCGATTCCCGCACCTGCAACATCGATCCACAGGCGGTGGCCGATGCCGTCCGCCGAGAGAAGGCGCGTGCCATCCTGTGCGTGCATCTGTATGGGTTGTCCTGTGACATGGGGGCGCTGGCGCAGATCGCGCAGGAGACCGGGGCGGTGCTCATCGAGGATTGTGCGCAGGCCCACGGGGCCAAATTCCGGGGCCGGCCGGTGGGGGCATTTGGCCGGGTCAGCATTTTTAGTTTCTACCCATCGAAAAACATGACCACCGGTGAGGGCGGCATGATTGTGACCGCCGATCCGGCTGTGGCCGCGCGCGCCCGCGTGCTGGTGAATGTCGGGCAGAGTACCGGCGAGGAGTACATGTACGAAACGATTGGCTACAATTACCGCATGACCAACATCGCAGGGGCGATGGGGCTGGCCCAACTGCCGCATTTGGACGCCTGGAACGAGGTGCGCCGGGCGCACGCCGCGCGGTTCACGTCCGCGTTTGTCGCGCTCGAGTGGATGCTGCCGCCGGTGGAACCTGCGGGCTATTACCATGTCTACAACCAGTACACCATCCGCGTCCCTGATCGCCGGCAGCTGTTCCTGGCGTACCTCGCTGAGCACCGGATCGGCCATCGGGTCTACTATCCGCATCTGGTGCCACACTCGCCGGCGTACCGCAGGCTGGGGTTTGGAGGCTCGTATCCGGTGGCCGAGCAGCTGGCGGCGCAGGTGGTCTCGCTGCCGGTGCACCCGGCACTGAACGGCGAGGATGTAGAGCGGGTTCTCGACGTCGTGACCCGGTTTGGCGGGCGCGGGTAATGCGAGGAGAACGGCCGTGACGCTGCGGCGGACCAAAGTAGCGGTCATCGGCTTGGGTCAGTGGGGCCGCAACCACGCTCGGATTTACGCGGGCTTGCCCGATGTCGAACTGGCGGCGGTGGTCGACGTGAACAACGCCGACCTGCGGGGGTTTGCGCACCGCTACAAGGCCGAGGCGTTCACCGACTACCGGAAGGTCTTGGGGCGGGTCGAGGCCGTCAGCGTCGTGGTGCCGACGAATCTGCACTTCGAAGTGGCCAAGGCGTTTTTGGAAGCGGACGCCCACGTGCTGGTGGAAAAGCCCATGACGGCCACGACGGCCGAAGCCGCCGGGCTGGTGGAGCTGGCACGCCGGAAAAACAAGATGCTGCTGGTTGGCCACATCGAACGGTTTAAGCCCGCGGTGCGCCGGCTTGTTGAACTCGCGCGCAAGCCGATGTTCATTCAGGCCCGCCGCGTGCGGCCCTACGACGGGGCGCGGACGATGGATGTCGGCGTGGTGATGGACCTGATGATCCACGACATCGACGTCGTCCTTTCGCTGGTCCGCGGAGGCCGGATTGTGGAGCTCGGCGGCATCGCCGTGCGCGTGCACAATAGTCAGGAGGATCTCGCCGTGGCCCACCTCACGCTGTCGACGGGCTGCGTGGCCTGGCTGCTGGCCAGCCGCGTCTCAGCAGATAAGGCAGCGGAGATTGAAGTGACGACGCCGGACCGTGTCATCCGGCTGGACTATCTCAAACAGCGGCTCGCGATTCACCCCTTCCATGGTGAGGTCGAAGACATGGCCATCCACGGGGACGAGCCGCTGCGGGCGGAGTTGCGCCACTTCATCAACTGCGTGAACGGGGAGGAACAACCCCTGGTGTCCGGCGAGGACGGCCTGCAGGCGCTTGAGGTCGCCCACCGCCTGCTGCGGCAGATGTCCACCGTCGCCCCGCCCGTAAAAGTCTGACCAACGGGAACGCGGGAACGGGGGAACGCGGGAACAGGGCTAGTAGATGGCAGCGAGTAGTTACGCGTTCCCGTTAGTCTAGGGCCGCACCACCACGCAGGTCACGACCTTACTGACTCCTTCGACGCGTTGCACCGCTGCGGCCACCCCGGGGAAGCCCTTCGTCTCCGCTTGTTCGACCAGCGCGACCACGTCGAATTCCCCCATGGTGATATGCGCGTCGACGACGCCGGGAATCTTGCGGATCTGGCCGGCCACGGCCGCCGGGGTATTGCGGTCCAGGGCGATCAGCAGGTACGCGGCCTCGGCCATGGCAAGTGAGTTCTTGGAGCCGCGGGCGACTCCTTGAACAGGCTCGACTAGCACCTCACAAGATTGACACGCCATGTGACCTGCCTGTACGATGACAGACGGTAGCACCGAAGTCCCACAGCCTTACGGGGCAGGGTGACCCCGTTCCAACTCGCCTGTCAGATTGTGCAGCTACGTACCATGTGTCTGGCGAGTTGGAACGGGGAATTCCCGATCGGCGGTGACAGCCCGTGAGGCCTCCGGAAAGCGAGGTTACAGGTTTCAGCTCAGAGATATCAGGTAATCTTGTAACCTGTGAGCTGTGACCTGTGATCCGCAGTTCGGGGGCCGTGGCCCGGTGGAATTCCGGGGTCGACGGTAAGCCCCGTTCCAAGTCGGCTGATAGATGCTGCGACCGGCAACCGGTACCTGCCGACTTGGAACGGGGTTAGTCCGTATGAGGCGAAGGCTGCGGGGGATCGGCGCCTGAGTGCCCCCAGGACGCCCGAGTTCGGGCGTCTTTTGCTTTTG
>Ga0209689_1000327_pt1 | contig 31531 bp, 34 predicted proteins | sample GraSoiAngelo_149_FD_187119 | JGI IMG/M metagenome (GOLD analysis project Ga0209689, IMG submission 187119) | Grasslands soil microbial communities from the Angelo Coastal Reserve, California, USA - 14_1009_09_30cm (SPAdes) (version 2) | ecosystem: Environmental > Terrestrial > Soil > Grasslands ... | reverse complement strand
GAGGCGCTCTGTGCCGGGAGGTCGATGATCCGGCCGATCGCGTGTCCGGTGCTATCGAGGGCGAGCAGACCGGCGGGGTTGGCGAGGATGAACGAGGCCTGGAGCCCGACGCCGAGGCTCGCCGGCGGAGGCACCGGCGGGGCTGTGCAGACCGCGAGCAGCAGCACGCTGAGGAGGATCGTTGCCGCACGAAGGACTCTGCGGCTCACACGATCACCTCGCCTGCGGTCTTCACCTGATCACGAAGTCGGTCCTTGATCAGGCGAGATCGCCGCGCGTAGTGCTGCACCGCGCTCACGAACGCCGCGTGCGACCAGGTGAGCGGCGAGACCGAGAGCGGCTCGCCGGTGTACGGGTGGACCTGTTCCGAGAGGACGCCCGAGGGCAGGGCGCGGCGTGCGCACCAATCGAGGTAGGCGCGCGGCCGGTCCAGGTCCCCCGGCGTCTCGGCGACCGCGATCAGATGCTCCGCGAGCCAGAGGGTCGCGACGAACCACGGATTCCCCGGAACGCTCGCGATGTCCGACGAGACCTGGAAGTAATAGTCGTTCTCGTACCGCGCGATCCCACCCACAGGCGTCTTGATCGACAGCCGGTCCTCGACTGCGCGCATCGTCGAGCGGATCCGCTCGTCGCTCGCCGGAAGGAGGCCGAAAAGGAAGATCCCCGCGAGCGAGATGTCGATCGTCGCGTCCTTCACGATCGTGCCATCTGGCAGCACGCTGATCGTGCGCACGAAGCGGCCACGGTCGGCATCCCAGAGATGCACGAGTGCGGCGTCGCGTATTTCCTGCGCGGCGACGGCATAACGCTTCGCGAGCTCGTGCTGACCGAACGCAACCGCGAAGTTCCGCGCTGCGGTGAGGCCCGCCCAGACGGCCGCGGTGGTGAAGGCGTGAATGCCACGGCGCTCCTCCCATAGGTCGAACGACGGGGCCGGCAGCTTGGTGCGGGGCTCGCGGTAGGTCGCCATGAAATCGGCGCCGGTCCGCACGAGCTTGCGGTAGAGCGGCCGGATGAACTCGATGTCGCGGTCGCGGTCGTAGTGCTGCCAGAGCGCCCAGATCGGAAGACCGGTCTCGTCCTCCTGGATCGGCAGCTCGAGCCTGCCGTCCGGCGTCGACCAGGCGTGCCACGAGGAGCCGAGCGAGCCATCTGGGTTGTATTTGTGGAGCAGGTAGCCCTCCCTGGTGATGAGCTCGCCGCAGAGGAAGAAGAAGCGACGCGTCACCTCACCGTACCCCGCCAGATCGAGGGCATCCGCGACGAGCGCGCCGTCGCGCGGCCACAGGTAGGAGTACGTGTCCCGGTTGAAGCGGAGGACGTCCGAGTCGTTCGCGGCGATGATGGCGCCCCGGTTGTCGACCTGCGTGCGGATGACGAGCGTCGATCGCTTGTACAGGCCGTTGATGTCGTCGGGCAGATGCTCCGCGATCGCCTCGTCCTTGTTGGCCCAGAGCCGCCAGTAATCCTTCGTGCGCGCGAGGAACGACGCGGGCGTGCGCTCGCGCACGAGCTTGTCGAGCTCGCGGACGTCCTCGTAGGCCTGCCCCGCCGCGATCCAGAACACCGCCGTCGCGGTACCCCTCGCCGGGACGGTGACGGCGACCATACCCACGCTATCGATCGACCCTTGCGCGACGGCGTTCCGCGAAAGCTCTCCATCCTCGGCGTCGCGCCAGGTGCCCTCTTTGCCCGGCGCGTCCTTCTGGCCGATCGCGAACGACGAGAGGCCGTACGCGCTGCCGCCGCTCGATCCTGAGATCAGAAAGTACCGACGCCCTTTGTAGTGCACGACGGCCTGGCTGCGCGGGTCGTAGTAGGCGGAGTCACCGGTGTCGTTGCCGTAGAGGTGCGCGTCGAAGTGCTGGAAGAACCGGACCTCGCGCTCTCGCCCGAGCGCGTCCTCGACGGTGATCTCCTTCAAGTAGATGTTCCGGTCGAAGTCGACCGCGTCACGGAAGCGCAGGCTGAGGCCGAGCTTCGTGCTCACGAGCGTCGTATCGCCGACGAGGGTCTCATGCTCGTACGTGATGTGCCGGTCCCACCCATCGTCCCCGGTCCACGCGAACTGTCCATCCACCCAGAGGCCGAACCGCGACGGTTCGCCGACCGTATGGTTCTCCTGTCCGACGTTCGGGTAATAGATGTCACGCAGCTGGTAGCGCGAATCAAACGTGACGAGGAAGTCGCCGTTGCCGAGCGGGAGATCGCGCGGCATGGCTAGTTCGTCGCGGGGCGCCTGGTCGCGTTGAGGTAGCGCTCCGCGTTCGCGATGACCCCGCCGAGGTCGCCGCGCTCCAGAAGGTCCGTGCGAATGAGCGGGCCCCCGACGCCGAATCCGACGACCCCGGCGCGGAGGTAGTCCGGGATCTCGTCGAGATCGATGTTGCCCGTGGCCACGAGCGGGAGGTGGATGAGCGCGCGCCGCACGTTCGCGATGAAATCCGGGCCGCCGATCGCGGAGACCGGGAACACCTTGATGAAGTCGGCGCCGAGCTCCGCCGCCTTGATCATTTCGGTAGGAGTCATCGTTCCCGGCATGCTCATCGCATCCCGGGACCGCGCTGCCTCGATCATCTCCGGCACGAGCACCGCGCTGACCAAGAAGCGCGCACCTGCCGAGAGCGCCTGCTCGGCCTGAGCTCCAGACAGGACCGTGCCAGCACCAACGATTGAGCCACGACTCGCGAATGTTTCGTCTAGCGCGAGCTCTTCAATAATCTCGAACGCGTCAGGGACCGTCAGCGTGATCTCCACAAGACGCACGCCTGCCTCGCTCATTGCGTGAGCTGCTTGACGCGCGATCTGCGGGTTGCCCGTCCGGATCACGGCCACGAGCCGATCCTCTCCAAAAACCCGAATGAGATCGCGCCGAACTGCGAGCGGCCTCTGAGTGATCGCCATATCTAAGGATGGTACGTGCTGAGGCTGCGCTGAAATGCGCCGCCGACCCGACCGAGGGCCCCCGCGCGGTGGGGCACCGGCCGGAGGCCGGGGGTCCGCCGCCGCGTAAAGAGGTTTCGGTCGGGTCGGCTGGGGCGGCGTCAGCGCTCGATCAGGAACACTCGTGCCGGCGCTCCGTCGCCGTTAAGGATCTTTAGGGGAGCACAGATCAGCTCGTAGGTCCCCGGTTCGACAGCCCGCAGATCGAGCGTCTCGATGATGACGACGCCAGCGCGAAGCAGCGTGTTGTGTACTGGATATCCCGCTTTCTCCGGCCCCTGCGGTTCTATGGAGAGGTAGTCGATTCCGACGACCTTCACGCCGTGATCGATGCACCACTTCGCCGCGCTCGCGTTCAGGGTGGTGAAGTCGCGCGTGAACGGTGCGCTGGGATCCGCCCAGCGTGCGCTGTTCCGTGTCTTAAACAGGAGCCGCTCTGTTCCGTTCGGGATCTTCGCCCCATCGAGCCAGTCACCTGAGATGTGACCCTGTCCTTTGAACTCGACCAGGCGGCATGGTCCGACGAGCGCGTCGAGTGGGAGCTTGTCGACGGTGTTCCCGCCTTCGATGAAGTGAAGCGGCGGATCGACATGTGTCCCGGTGTGATCGCCGAATGCGATCAGCGAGACATTATTCGAGTCGCCGTTCGCGATGCGCTTCAGCGGCTCGATCTTCGGGGCCGGCTCACCAGGCCAGGTGACCATGTCTGGTCGCAGCACCAGCGAGACGTCATGGATCTTCATCCCGCGCAGAATAGTCCGCGATGACGATCGCACCGGCCGATGTGGACCGTGTCTTTCGCGAGTCAGGGGCACTTCGCGAGGGACACTTCATCCTCGCCTCGGGGCGCCACGCCTCTCTCTATTTGGAGAAGTTCCAGGTCCTCCAGCATCCGTCCGAGACGGAGCGGCTCTGCTCGGCGATCGCGATGCGGGCTGGAGCGCTTGGGGTGGAGACCGTCGCCGGGCCCACGACCGGCGGGATCATCCTTGCGCACGAGGTCGCCCGACAGCTCGGCGCGCGCGCGATCTATGCCGAGCGGCGCGAAGGGGCATCGGGTCGTGAGTTTCGGCGGGGGTTCGCGCTCGCCCCTGGCGAGCGCGTGCTCGTGGTCGACGACATCATGACGACCGGCGGTTCTCTTCAGGAGACGATCGACGCGGTGCGTGCGGCGGGCGGGACAGTGGCGGGCGCGGCGGTCCTCGTCGACCGATCCGGCGGAGCGGCGCGCCTCGACGTACCGGTCGAGGCTCTCTGGCGGCTCGACATCCCCTCGTATTCGGCGACCGAGTGTCCGCTCTGCGCGAAAGGAGTCCCGGCGGTGCATCCCGGCACCACTCCTGCTCCAGCGGTCGTTTCAAGATGAAAGACCTTTACCGCCTTCTGCGAACTGCTGTCTGGCTCGCGTTCTTCGGCGCGCTCTATCAGGAGCTCAAGAAGCCCGACGCGGAGCGAACCTGGCATGGCAAGGTCGCGGGTGTCGTGCCCTACGACTTTCGCCTGCCGACGTTCGAGCGTCTCCGCGATGCCTACTGGAATCCGGACTCCGATGAGATCTTCAGCGAGCGGGTGTTCGGCGTGGGCTGGGCCGTGAATATCCCGGTGGCCGCGCGAAGGGTGGCGGCGCTGGCGGATCAATACGCGGACGCGAGCCGTTCGCTCCGGGGCCCGAAAAGGAAGACGTCTTCTTCGCGCGGATCTGAATGAAGGCGGGGAGCTTTTGCTCCAGCGCGTCGTCGGATCCGGCCGGGCCGCCCTCGTAGTGCGGTGACCACTCCCAGAGTCCATCGACGCTGAGGCCTGCGCGCACGCAGATGTTGACCAGATCCGACGTGCGGTGTGCGTACTCGTACGTTGGCGCGCGGACCTTCACGCGGCCGAAGTCCCACGTCGGGTCAAAGACCGGCACCGGCCGATCGCTGAAGTAGGTCTTCTTCGGTCGCCATCCGGTGCCGGTCCAGGTCTCGTAGAAGAGGAAGGTCACCGGATGCATCGTCGAGAACACGTACACGCCGCCCGCAGCGAGCACGCGGGTCACCTCGACGATCACCCGTGCGGGGTCCGGCACGAACACGAGCGAATGCTGGTGAAAGACCACATCGAACTCGCCGCTCCCCAGGGCGCTCAGGTCGCGCATGTCGGTCCGTAGGTAGTCGAGCTCGGTACCGCGGCTCCGGGCGAGCCGCCGCACCGTCGCAAGCTGCCGCCTCGAGATATCCACGAGCGTCGTCGCGGCGCCGAGCTCCGCGAAGAGGATGGCGTCCCAGCCTCCACCGCCGGCGAGGGAGAGCACGCGTTTTCCATCGAGGTCGATGCCCTCGAGCGTGCCGTTCGTGATGCGATCGAGAAAGCGTCGCTTGCCGTCCTTCGTGCGGGGCGGCGTGCCCTGCGGCCGCGTGTACGGGATCCCCGCCTTTGCGAGCCGCTCCCACATGCGCTCGTTATGCGCGGCCACCTCGTCGACCGCGACGCGTTTGGGCACGCCGAAATTGTGGCGGCATAGACTCGCTCGCGCTCGTGAAGATCGTGGTGACGCGGCCGATCGCCGACGACGCGCTCGCGATCCTGCGCGCGAGCGGCGACGTTTCCGTCGGCCCGGACGAACCCCCGATCCCGTCAGCCGACGAGGTCGCGCGGATGATCGCGGACGCCGACGTCGTCTACACCCTCCCGGCGAATCCCGTGAATGGCGACGCCATTCGCGGCGCGACGAAGCTTCGGATGATCGCGACGATGGGGACGGGCTACGACAACATCGACGTGACCGCAGCCAAGGAGCGGGGCATACGAGTGACATTCGCTCCGGGGATACTCGACGAGACCACCGCCGACGGCGCGTTTGCCCTACTCCTCGCCACCGCGCGCCGGCTCGGCGAGGCCGAGCGCTTTCTACGGGCCGGGCGCTTCCGAGGCTGGACGCCGTTCATGTTCACCGGACAGGACGTCCACGGCGCGACGCTCGGCATCGTCGGCATGGGCCGGATCGGCCTCGCGGTGGCGCGCCGCGCTCGCGGCTTCGCGATGCGTGTCCTCTATCACGACGCACGCCGTAACCCGGGCGCGGAGCAGGAGCTTGGTGCCGCATACGTCGACAGCCTCGACGACCTGCTCGCGCGCAGCGATTTCGTCTCGCTGCACGTGCCGCTCCTCGCCGAGACGCGCCACCTCATGGACGCCGACCGGCTGCGCAAGATGAAGCGCACGGCGATCCTCATCAACACCTCCCGCGGGCCGGTCGTGGATGAGAAAGCGCTCGCGCAGGCGCTGAAGGAAGGCGTCATCGCCGGCGCCGGCTTGGATGTGTACGAGCGTGAGCCGGCGGTCGAGCCTGCTCTGCTCGGGCTCGAAAATGCCGTGCTTCTTCCGCACATCGCATCCGCGTCCGAACGGACCCGCACTCGCATGGCGGTCCGAGCGGCCGAGAACATACGCGCGTTCATCGAGGGCAAGCCACTCCTCGATCCGGTGCCGTGATGGCGACGGCGACGAGCGTTCCGCCGCAAGAACGGCTGACCGTTTCGAGCGATGGGGAAACGATCCAGGCCGACCTCTACGGAAGGCTTCCCGCGACGCGCGTCGCGATCCTCGTGCACGGCCAGAACTGGGATGCGTCGGGGTGGCGCGGTGTCGCGCCCCTCTTCGCGGCGCGCGGTGTGCCCGCGCTTGCCGTCAACCTCCGCGGGTATGCCGGGTCGACCGGAAAGACCAATCGCTATCGCCCGGACAAACCGTGGACACCGGTCGCCGACCTGCGCGCCGCCAAAGGCGCCTTACGCGGGCGCGGGGTCAAAGAGATCGCCCTCGTCGGCTCGTCGATGGGCGGGAGCGCGGTGCTCGCATCGAGCTTCGAGGGCGATGTCGAGTGCGTCGTCGCGATCTCCGCTCCCGTCGCCGCGGTGCCCGAGGAGCTCTCGAAGAAGATCAGCGGCCGAAAGCTGTTCGTATTCGCGGACCGCGATCCTCTCCGCGTGATGCCGAACGTGTTGAGCTGCTTCGCCGCCGCCGGCGCGCCGAAGAAGCTCGTGATCTTCGGAGGGCGCGAACATTCGCGCGCCATGTTCAGCGCGCCTTATGGCGACGAAGCGCTCGGTGAGATCGTGGAGTTCGTATGCCGGCGCGGGTGAACCCGGACGTCCCCGGCGAGCCGCGCCTCCTCCGCAAAGTGGGAAAACGGATCCGCGAGCTCCGTGAGAAGAAGGGGCTCACGATGGCCGAGCTCGGCTCGAGCCCAAAGGGCGTGGTCTACTTTCAGCGCCAATACGTGTGGAAGATGGAGACCGGGCGAGTGGCGCCGTCCCTCTCGGCTCTTGCCCACTTCGCTAAGCGCTTGGATGTTCCGTTGGCGGAGTTCCTCCGGAAGATATAGCGCTCGGTTACGAGCTTGCTGCTGGCGCGTTGTTCGATCTGGTGACACCATAATTTCTTCATGCAGCGGAAGCTGAACCGGCGGGTCCTGGTCATCGAGGACGACAACGACATCCGCAGGTTGATTACCGAGTCTTTACGTGGCGCGGGTCTCGACGTCGTCGCGGCAGTAGACGCCAGTCAAGCGCTGCGAACGGCCCTCGCGCGAAAACCTGCCGCTGTCGTTCTCGACATCGGGCTGCCGGACTACGATGGGACCCAGTTCGTGGCGCGCTGGCGCGAGCGCCGGCCGGACGCCAACGACGTTCCGATTGTGATCGTGAGCGGCCGTGCCGATCGCAGGGAGATCGCGAGTCTCCTGGGCGCCGCGTACGTCTGCGGAAAGCCGTTCGTGGTAGATGAGCTCGTCGAACAGGTGGAGCGCGCGGTCCTGAACTAGCTCGTGCGAACGCGCCTCCCACTCGCCGCGATCCTCGTCTCGATCTTGGTTGCCTCGTGTGGTGGTCGGTCGGGCCTGACCGTGTCGATCGCGAGCGAGACAGTCCCGATGGGATCTACGACCTCGAGGCGCCGTCGCCTTCCGGCGGACCGACGGAGGAGTTCACGGTGCGAGGCCCGAGCGGTGCCTACCAGCCGCGTTCGATCGTAGCGGCGCGGACCTACCGAATTCTCGTGACCGTTCGTTGGTCGTTCGTCGCGATGCAAGGCGAGGAGACTCATCTCTTCGACCTGCGAGCGGTGCCCGACTGAGCCGAGCCGCAGTGAGCCGCCCGGGATTCGAACCCGGAACCAAGGGATTAAAAGTCCCCTGCTCTACCGTTGAGCTAGCGGCCCGAGGGGTGGTTCAAGTTTAGGCGCGCATACTCCCGCGAATGCCGCTGGTGTTTGCGTGTATCGCACCGCACGGATCGATCGCAATCCCGGAAGCCAAGCCAAAAGATCGGCCAACCCTCGCGAACGCGACCACCGCGGGGATGCAGGAGCTCGGCCGGCGGTTCGTCGCCGCGCAGCCGGATGTCTCCATCGTGCTTACTCCGCACAATATCCACGTCGAAAGTGCAATGGCGGTCGTCGACGCGTCCGCGGTTTCGGGCGATCTGGTGCAATGGGGTAGCCCGATCTCGATGCGAATCCCGATCGACCGCGAGATCGCACTCTCCGTTCGGGACGCGATCCGTGATGCCGGCATACCCGTTGTGGCGGTGAGCTACGGCGCGAACGATCCGGCGACCGCCGTCTTTCCCATGGATTGGGCGGTGTTGATCCCCGCGCACTTCATGGGAGGCCGGACGGAACCACAGATCCCAGTTGCTGTCGTCGCGCCCGCCCGCGATCTGAACGACGACGCGCACGTCCGAGCGGGGCGGGCGATCGGAGAGGCCGCCGCCGCGTCGCGAAAGCGGATCGCGCTCGTCGCGAGCTGCGATCACGGGCACGGGCATGACGCGAAGGGGCCCTACGGGTTCACGGCGAAATCAAAGGAATTCGACGAGGCTGTCGTCGGCCTGATCCAAGGCGACGGCCTGCTCTTCTCAAGCCTCGGCTCCACGTTCGCGCGCGAAGCGAAGGCCGACAGCTACTGGCAGATGCTCATGCTCGAGGGCGCGCTCGGCGAGGGCAACTGGGATGGCGAGCTGCTCTCCTACGAGGCGCCGACCTACTTCGGAATGCTCTGCGCGGCATACGCGCCTAAGCAGGCGAGCTAGCGCTCGTCGTACTTCCTCCACGGCAGGGGGGCTACCTAGAATCGCGTCCCTGTGAGCGCTATAGAGCTCGTCTCTGTTCTCACCGAATTGATCTTCGTGCTCGTCTTCCTGCTGGTCGCCTGGAGCGCAGTTCGACGCCGGACGAGGACGAGTGTCGACATCGCACTCTTTTTTGGCGCGATCGCGGCTTTCATCGTCGAGTCACGTGTCGTGACGACTCTCGGTTTAGAGCAGGTCGAGCTCGTCAACGACGTCGTGACCATCCTCGTGATCGCGATGCCGTACCTATTGCTCCGCCTGGTGGACGATTTCTCAACAGTCCCTTTCATCGCGAATCGTCTCGCCGAAGCCGGGTTGCTCTTTTCGGCGATCGCGTTTCTCGCGACGGTGGGACAACCGCCCACATCGATCGTTCTCGTGATCGTCGTCTATTTCGCCGCGCTCGCCACGTACTGCGCCGTGAAGTTCATCCGCGCCGCTCGACGGTCCTCGGGCGTGACTCGCCGGCGGCTCGAGGCGGTGGCGGCCGCCACCCTTCTCCTCGGGCTCACGATCCTCGTCGCGGGTCTCTCTCCCGTGGTGCCGGCGGCGGCGGGCGCGCTCGATGGACTCGTCCAGATACTCGCGCTTGGATCGGCGATCGCGTACTTCGTCGGATTCGCGCCACCGCCGATCCTTCGGCGGGCCTGGCAGGAGCCGGAGCTGCGGGCGTTTCTCCGCCGCGCCGCGAGTCTGCCGCGCCTCCCGGACACGCCCTCGATCGTGGGCGCGCTCCAGGACGGAGCGGGGTCGACGCTCGGCGCGCGCGCGACGATCGGGCTCTACGACCGGGAGACCAACAAGCTGCGCTTTCAGGACCCACACGGCGTGTTGCCGAACGAGATCGGCCCGAGCGAGTACCTGGTCTGGCGAGCTTTCGAAACGCAGGGCGCCGCCTACTACGCAGATGCGGCGCGCGCCAACCCAGGGCTGGCGCCGGCGTACCGGGCGCACGGTGTGCGATCCCTGCTGATCGCCCCGATCTCGGCGGCGACGGAGCGACTTGGAGCGCTGGAGGCGTACACCGATCACCAGCCTGTCTTCAGCGAGGATGACCTCGATCTCGTGCGGCTACTCGCGGATCAGGCGGCCGTCATTCTCGAAAGCCGCAGCCTGATCGACGAGGCCGCGCGCGTCCGGGCCCACGAGCAGGCGGCGCGTCTCAAGGAGGACTTCATCTCGGCGGCCGCTCACGACCTGAAGACGCCGCTCACGACTCTCGTTGCGCAGGCCCAGTTCCTGGAGCGGCGTGCCGTCACCGAGCCCTCGGCGCCGCCCGATATCGCCGGGATCCGGCGGATCGTGCTCGAGGCCAGACGGCTCTCGGCACTGGTCGTCGAGCTGCTCGATTCGGCGCGCCTCGAGCAGGGCAAGCTTGTGGGGGAGCGCGAGCCGGTCGACCTCGTCGAGCTCGCGCGCGACATCACCGGCCGCGAGACCTACCAGGGCCGTCGGATCACGCTGTCGGCCGACGCGCCGGTCGTCGGGAGCTACGACCCGCGCCGGATAGAGCAGGCCCTCGAAAACCTCGTCGAGAACGCAGTGAAATACAGCCCGGAGGCGAGCGAGGTCCGGATCGCAATCATGAAGCGGGACGGCTTGGCGCGCATCGACGTGACCGACGAGGGAATCGGAATCCCGTCGGCCGACCTCGCGCAGATTTTCGAGCGGTTTCACCGCGGCACGAACGTCGACGACCGCCGGTTCGCGGGCATGGGCCTCGGCCTCTTTATTTGTAAGGGCATCGTGGAGCAACATGGGGGCCGCATCTCGGTGGATAGTCGAGTCGGCACGGGCAGTACGTTCCACGTCGTGCTCCCCCTCGGAGACACGGCCTGAGCCGCATCCTCGTGGTGGACGACGATCCATCGATCGTCGCCGTCATTTCCGACATTCTCGCCGCCGAGGGCCACGAGGTCGTTGCGGCTGAGAACGGCCAAGAGGCGCTCGCGAAGGCGAACGGCGAGGCGCTCGTCCTACTCGACATGCGCATGCCCGTGCTCGACGGATGGGGCTTCGCGCGCCGCTTCCGCGCGTCGGGGAAGCGATCGCCGATCGTGGTGATGACGGCTGCCGAAAATGCGAGCCGCTGGGCCGCCGAGATCGGGGCCGACGGCTACCTGGCCAAGCCCTTCGAGATCGACGCGCTTATCGCCGCGGTGGAGCGGCACGCCACAAAACCGCACTGATCAGCGCGCCGGCCGCGAGCGTGCCTAGTGCGGCCGTGCGGATGACGTCGAGCTGACCTTGGAACGCGAACCACGGCGGCGTGAGCACGAGGACCTGAGCTGACCAGTAGGCGACCGCTACCGCATTGCCAACGATCCAGGTCCGGCGCGAGCGAAACCGCAGGTGAGGCGTGAGGACAGCGATGCCGGCGGCCGCCTCGAGCAGGTGACCAACCCCTGAGGCGAATTGCGTCTCCGTCGCGTCGGGGATCGTGTCGTGGAAGCGAACAAGTATTTCGGTTGCGAGCACGAGACTGCCGACGCCGAAGTAGAGAAGCAGCATCGCGAGCGGCGGCGCCACCGTACGCATGACAGGAGCGGTCCGCGGAACCATCGAAACCGCGACCGCCCCGAGGACGAGCCCGGTCGTCATCACCGTGCTCGAGCTGATGAAGAGATACGGGTTGCCAAGAACGTAGGCAACGAGACTCGCCAGATCGTTCGCGGTCGGGACGAGTGACGCGTGCATTTACGAATCTCAACGCGAGCGATCCGATCAAAGGCTCGGCTGCTTGGCCGCTCACGCACGCTCCGGCGCGAACAGATCGGTCTCACTTCGCTTTTTGTCGCGCACGAGGTCCGCGATGAGCTCGCCGGTCGCAGTCGCGAAGGCCATGCCGTGCCCGGTGAACCCGGCGTTCACGAACACTCCGCTGTCGAGCCGGCCGACGTACGGCAACGCGTCGTGCGAAAAGCCCATGATGCCCGCCCAGCGGTGCGTGACGTTAGTCTCGGGACAGCGCTCACGGAGGAAGCGCTCGAGCTGATCCTGGATCCGCGGGGTCGTCCGCTCCTCTTCACCGACTTCTTCGTCGGCCGCGGTGTCCCGCCATCCGCCGGCGAGAAGACGACCGTCGGCGCGCTGGCGCCAATACCGGTAGCCCCGGTTCGCATAGGCAGGCCGCTCGAAAACGCGGCGTCCGACCGGCGCGGTTGCGAGCATCTGGCCGCGCACTGGGCGCACGCGCAGCGGCACGAGGTGCTGCGAGTACGCGTTGACGCAGACGACGACGACGCTAGCCCGGACGCGAGCGCGCTCGGTGCGGACTTCGCTCGTCGTCACGGCGATCGCGCGTGTCCTGTCGTAGATGCGGGCGCCGGCCGCTACCGCCGCTCCGGCAAGGGCCCGCACGTAGCGCACCGGATGGAACTCGCCGTCGTCCTCATAGATGGCGGCGCGCTCCTCCGGCACGAGGAGGACGCGCACCGATTCCTTCCTGAGACGATCAGCGCTCTCGCGCACCTCGGTCCACTCCTCGTCATCCCCGGCGATCTGCGCCGAGCCGTTCCAGGCGAGGTCGCACGCGATGCCTTCCCGGGCGACGATCTCGCGGACGAGATCTTGGTTGTGTCGCGTAAAGCGCCAAATGCGCAGAGCGCGAGCCTCGCCGTAGCGACGTGTCGCCGCGACAAAATTCTCGGCGACGCCGGCGAGAAGAAACCCGGCGTTTCGCCCGCTCGCCGCGTCGGCGACCGTGCGAGCCTCGAGCACGACCGGCTTCGCGCCGGCGCGCGCCAGGTGATACGCGGTCGCGATTCCCGCGATGCCCGCACCGACGATCGCGACGTCAGCGGTCATGTTCTCTTCGAGCGCGCGGCGGTTATCGGGCGCAACTTCGTCGAGCCAGATGCTCGTCACTTCCGGTACTCTGCCTCAGGCGCAGCCGCGCAGCCGAAGTCGCATGGGTGAGGGTGGGGATGTTCCGTAACCGTTTGCTCGCCGTCGTTGTCCTTGTCTCGATGGTCATGACCTTCATGCCGCTCGGACAACCCGCGGCTGCAGTTTCGACGACCGTAGTGATCAGCCAGGTCTACGGCGGAGGCGGGAACGCCGGCGCGACATTCAAGAACGACTTCATCGAGTTATTCAATCGAGGGGCGACGACCCTCAATCTGACGGGCTGGTCGGTCCAGTACGGATCGGCAACGGGGAGTACGTGGTCGCCCACGCCGCTATCCGGGACGATCCAACCTGGTCAGTACTACCTAGTTCAGGAGGCTCCCGGTGCAGGCGGAAGTGTGAATCTCCCGACGCCAGATGCGACCGGAAGTATCGCGATGGGCGCGACCGCCGGGAAAGTCATCCTGGCGAACGTAGCCACACCACTCAGTGGGTCATGCCCGAGCGGGGCCGCCGTTGTCGATCTTGTCGGGTACGGAACCACGGCGAACTGCTTCGAGGACGGCGCCGCGACGGCCGCACCAAGCAACACCACCGCCGTCCTGCGCGCAGAGATTGGTTGCACTGACTCGGACAGCAACGCGTCGGATTTCGCGGTGGTCGCCCCGAGCCCCCGCAACACCGCATCGCCGTTGCACTTCTGCACGGGCGACAACGCACCGGCGGTCACGGCGACATCGCCTCTAAACAATGCGACCGACGTCTCCTTCAACACCAACATCGCAATCACTTTCAGCGAGCCCGTGGATGTCTCGACCGCCTGGTACACGATCAGCTGCGCAACGAGTGGCTCGCACACGGCCACGCAAAGCGGCGGGCCAACGACATTCAGCCTCGACCCAGCCGTGGACTTCGGGTTCTCCGAGAGCTGCACCGTCACGGTGCTGGCTTCGGAGGTCACCGATCAGGACACGGTGGATCCGCCGAACAACATGCTTGCCAACTCCGCGTTCAGTTTCACGACGGAGGCGACACCACCGCCGCCAACATTCATCCACGACATTCAGGGTGCGGCTCACATCTCGCCCCTCGTTGGCCAGACCTTCGGCAACGTTCCGGGGATCGTGACCGCCAAACGGTCGAACGGTTTCAACCTTCAGGACCCCAATCCCGACACCGACCCAGCCACATCGGAAGGGATTTTCGTGTTCACCGGCAGCGCACCCACATCCGTCACTATCGGCGACGCCGTGCGCGTCCGGGCGACAGTGAGCGAGTTCCGGCCGGGTGGCGCCACGACGGCCAACCTGACTACGACTGAGCTCGTCTCTCCGAAAGTGACGGTGCTCTCGCATGGGAAACCGCTGCCCGCCGCCACGGTGATCGGAATCGGTGGGCGGATGCCGCCGACATCGATCATTGAAGATGACGCGACCAGCACCGGCAATGTCGAGACGAGCGGGGTATTCGATCCTGCGAACGACGGACTCGACTTCTACGAGTCTCTCGAGGGCATGCTCGTGCAGATCAACGCTCCCGTGATCGTCGGCCCCACGAACTCCTTCAACGAGATCCCAGTGCTTCCCGACGACGGCACGTGGGCCGGCCCGCGCACCGCCCACGGCGGGATCCTCTACAGCTACGCCGACGGCAACCCCGAGCGCATCATCGTCGACGACGGGATCGTCCCGATGCCTCAGGGCCTCAACGTTGGAGACCACTTCGCCGGATCGGTCACCGGCGTCGTCGACTACAACTTCGGCCTCTTCATGGTCGAACTCACGCAGTCACCCGTCCGCGTCCCCGGCACGCTCACGAAAGAAATCACGGTCCTGCCGACCGTCAACGAGCTGACAGTCGCGACGTTCAATGTGCAGAACCTCGACCCGGGCGACGGCGCCCCGAAGTTCAACAACCTCGCGTCGCTGATCGTGAACAACATGAAGTCGCCTGACCTCATCGCCGTCGAGGAGGTGCAGGACAACAACGGCGCGACCGACAACGGCGTCGTCGATCCCGCCATCACGATCAGCACCCTCATCACCGCCATCAGCAACGCCGGCGGACCGACGTATAACTATCGGCAGATCAACCCCGTCAACGACCAGGACGGCGGCGAGCCCGGCGGGAACATCCGCCAGATCTTCCTGTTCCGGACCGACCGTGGGCTCTCGTTCGTGGATCGGCCCGGCGGAGACTCGACCACGCCGACGACCGTGACGAGCGCCAGCGGTACGCCGCAGCTCTCGTTCAGCCCCGGGCGAATCGATCCGACGAACACCGCTTGGGACTCGAGCCGCAAGCCACTCGCCGCGGAATTCTTGTTCGATGGCCAGCGTCTTTTCGTCATCGCGAACCACTTCAACTCGAAGGGCGGCGACCAGCCGCTCACCGGACGGTTCCAGCCGCCGACACGTTCGTCCGAAGTGCGGCGTCATCAACAGGCAACGATCGAGGCCGGATTCGTTCAGCAGATCCGCGCGATCGATCCGAACGCGAACGTCGTGGTCCTCGGGGACCTCAACGACTTTGAATTCTCCGAAACCGTTCACACTCTGGAGGCCGCCGGCCTCACCGATCTGTACGACACGCTTCCGCTTGCCGAGCGCTACAGCTACGTCTTCGAGGGAAACTCTCAGACGCTCGATCACATCCTCGTGAGCGGTTCACTCGCCGACCGGTCGACGCTCGACGTCGTGCATGTGAACGCCGAGTTCGCCGATCAGGCGAGCGACCACGATCCATCGGTCGTGCGGATCGAGTTGAACGACACGTCGACGCTCTGCGGGCTGTCCGTTCGCGTGTCCGCGAAGGACGGCATCGGAAGCTCGCTCTGCGCGAAGCTGCGGAAAGCCGCCGCGGCGCAAGACCGAGGCGACCTGAAGGCGGCGCAGAACATCCTGAAGGCGTTCGCAAACGAAGTGAACGCGCAACGGGACAAAGCAATCACAAGCGACGACGCGGATCTCCTGATCCTGCTCGCGAATCGGTTGTAAGAGTGGTGTGGCGCGGCGGCGAAAGCCGCCGCGGTCACGCGCGAGGCGTCGGTGGGGCCGAGGGCGCCAGATCCGGTGGCGGCGCGAACGCGAAGCGGTATGACAGCCCGGCGAGCGCCGCGCCGACGAGCGGACCGATGAAGTAGACGTACCAGTGGTCGTAGAAACCGGCGGGAACAGCGGTGCCGAACCAGCGCGCCGGGTTCATGGCCGCGCCGGTGATCGGGCCGCCGGCCAGGATGTCGGCCGCGACCATCAGACCGATGCCGAAACCGCCGATGCGCGGCGCGAGCGGCGACACCCTGGTCCCGAACACGGCCCACAGGAGGAAGATCGTGAGGATCCCCTCGACGACGATCCCAGTGAGGTCGCTCACGTTCGCACCGAGTCCCGGCGTTCCGACGTGCGTACGCGAAAGCGCGGTCGGATCGAAGTCGAACGAGTACCGCAGCGCGAATCCCGCGATGAGCGCGCCGACGGCCTGCGCGATCCAGTAGGTCGGCACGCGTACCCACGGATGCTTGCCGGCGATCGCCAGGCCGAACGTGACCGCCGGATTGAAGTGTCCGCCGGAGATCCAGCCGAACGCCGAGACCGCGACCGACAGTCCGAGGCCGTGCGCGAGCGCGATCGCGATGAGGTTGTCGCCGCCTGTCGCGATGATGGCGCCGGCGCCCACGAAGAAGAACATGAACGTGCCCGCTGCTTCGGCGAGGAGCACGCGGACGTGACCGGTCATGCGGCGGCTATTCTGCACACATGGCCGACTTCCGCCCCGTCGAGGCGAACAAGGGGCACATCCTCACGATCCATCCGGGCTCCGCCGCGACGCCGGTCGAAGATGCCAACGCGGAGTGGGTCGAGATCATCGCCGATCTTTCGAGCGACTTCGCGAACTGGCGGGTGCAGCACCTGCGCGGTCTCTGGAAGCCTGAGGTCACGAAGCCCGTCGAATGGGAGTGGGTCTACACGTGGGGCTCGCCCTCCTTTGTCAAAGCTGGTGAGGTCTATCGAATCCACTCTGGTTCGCGGGCTCGCGCGGCGACGCATCCGCTTGCCGACGATCTGGCATCCGGCCGCAAGCACGTCTACGCCGCCGGTCCGATCGGCGCCGCCAAATTGATTTGGAAGAAGGGCGATTACGTGCGACTCGTCGATGCATTCGGCACGGTGATCGACGAAGTCGTGGTCTGGCCTGAGGAAAAGCCGCCCGAGCCAAAGCCCGCAGAGACGCGGGCGGCCCGCTAAGCCGAAGCGAGCAGAGCTAGCTCGGTCGGATTGCCCTTCTCTCGACCGCGATCTTTCGGATGACGTCTTCGAGGACGGTTACTCCGATGCCCGGCCTCGTCGGCACCTTCATCGTGCCGTCTTTCTCAACGGTGAACGGCTCGCCGATGATCTCCGTGGCGAAGTAGCGCGCCGAAGCCGACACATCTCCGGGGAGCCGGAAGTTCGGAAGAGATGCCAGATGCACGTTGTGCGCGCGGCCGATTCCCATCTCGAGCATCCCTCCACACCACACCGGGATGTCGTGGGCGGCGCAGACATCGTGCACCCGTTTCGCCGACGCGAGCCCACCGACCCTGCCCGCCTTGATGTTGATCACGCGCGTCGCGCCGATCTCGATCGCTTTGCGGGCGTCTTCGCTCGTGTGGATCGACTCGTCGAGGCAGACCGGAGTTGTGATCTGACGCTGAAGGGTCGCGTGGTCGACGAGGTCGTCGTGCGCGAGCGGCTGTTCGATCATCGTCGGCTTTGTTGGGTCGATCCGCTTGAACAGCGCGACGTCCCCGAGCGTGTACGCGGAATTCGCGTCGACCATGAAGGCAAGGTTGGGAAAGTTCTTGCGCGTGGCTTCGGCGATCTCCACCTCGAGGCCCGGCTTGATCTTCAGCTTGACGCGCTGGTATCCACCTTCGAGCTCGCGGCGGATCGTCTCCATCAGCGCGTCGATCGACGGCTGGATACCGATGGCGACGCCGCAAAGGATCCGGTCGCGCGTTCCCCCGAGGAGGGCCGAGAGCGGCTTGTTCGCGCGTTTCGCGAAGAGGTCCCAGACTGCCATCTCCACGGTCGCCTTCGCCATGCGGTGCTCGCGAATCCAGACGAGCTTTCGGTCGACATCCTCGACCGAGGCGAGGTCGGTCTTCAAGAGCTCCGGGAGGATGAACTCCTCGAGCGCGTAAAGCACCGTTCCCCACGTCTCGCCCGAATACCAGGGCAGCTCTCCAGCGACGCTCTCGCCCCATCCGACCGCTCCCTCCGACTCGACGCGGCAGAGCACACGCGTCATGTGTGTCTCGCGCGCGCCGCTCGTCTCGTACGCGTTCTTCAGGGGGAGGCGCACCACGAAGAGCTCGACTCGCTCAAGTTTCACAGGGGCTTCGCCCCCGTGAAGCCTTCACCTGCTTCTCGCAGGGGCTCTGCCCCCGCACCCCCGGGACGAGGTTGGGGCACGAGCAAGTACGCGCCTCGGCCATCGGTCGCGCGGAGGAATTCCACGGCGGCGTAGCCCTCGCCGAGGGCGCGCTCGAAGGCGGCGCGGCCCGTGAGCCGCCACTCGAGGGCGAGCTTCGCGTCGCGAGCCTTCAGCTCCTGGAAGGCGCGCGGGATCTCGATAAGTAAGTGCGACGCGCTTTTGGTCTCGGCCAGCGCGCCCGGACGGTCGCCGTCGGCGCGCAGCAGGTACGCGATCCCTTCGCGCTCGGCGTCCTCGAGAGTCGGGGCGCGGTCTTCCCCGCGGAGGCGCTTGTAAGTGCGGTCGTGGCCGATCGGCCACTCGACGTAAATGCGATCCGACGGAAGGCCCTGGTTCAGCTTGTCGGGCATCGCGCCGTAGAAGTCACGGTGATACGTGCGCGTGTACGCGCCGAGCTTGCCGAAGTTGAAGCGGGCGTTGCGTGCTTCGAGCGGGTCCATCGTCCACGCGACGATCTCGATGCCCTGGTCGAGGCAATGGTCGCGCTGCGCTTCCTTCAGCTGCTGCGCGAGACCGCTTCCACGGTAAGGATCACGAACCGCGAGCATGTGCGAATGGTGCCTGAAGTGGTAATCGTGGATCCCGAGGAATCCGAAGACGAAGCCGGCGGGCACCAGGTCCTCGGCCGCGTACCCGCACGCGACGAACCCGCCGTTGTGCACGACTGCGAGCATGAGCTGCGGCGGCACGATGACGTCCCCGCTCCAGGTCTCCTCCTGAAGAGCGACGGTCGCCGTGCAGCCCGCGATGTCGTGGGCCACCTCTATGCGGAATTCGGGCATCGATAGGGAGTATCGGCTAGCATCGCGCCCGTGCCGACGACGAGCATCGACTTCCTGAAGCGCGTCTCCATGTTCGAGGATCTCGACCAGCGGTCGCTCGAAGCGATCGCCAACGCCGCGGTCGAGCAGCGCTACGAAACGGGCCAGGAGATCGTCCGCCAGGGCGACACCGGCGTCGGCGCGTTCATCATCCGCTCTGGCAAGGTGGACATCGTCCAGGACCGCGATGGCAGGGAGCAAAAGATCGCCACGCTCGGACCCGGCGACGTCTTCGGCGAGATGGCGCTCCTCGACGAGTTCCCTCGTTCGGCCACCGCTCGCGCCGTCGAGCCGACCACCGCACTCGGAATTCAGCGCTGGCATTTCCGCGGGATCCTCGAGAGCCATCCGCAGATCGCTCTTGCGCTGCTGCCGATGCTCACGCGTCGGATCCGCAACGCGGAAGGCAGGTCCCCCGAGGCCGCCCGACACTAGGGGATCTGCTCCTGCGGTAGCCTCCCCGCGATGCCGCGGCTCGTCGAGTGCGTGCCGAATGTGAGCGAGGGGCGACGCGGCGACGTGATCGACCGCATGGCCGATGCGATCCGCACGACCGAAGGTGTTCGCCTGCTGGATCGCACAAGCGATGTCGATCACAACCGGTCCGTCTTCACCTACGCCGGCGAACCCGACGCGGTCGTGCGGGCGACGCACACGCTCATCGACCATGCGTTCCGCGATGTCAACATGAACACGCACAAGGGCGAGCACCCACGGCTCGGGGCGGTCGACGTCGTGCCGTTCGTGCCCCTCGCGGGTATGACGATGGAGGACTGCGTCGATCTCGCCCATCGGTTCGGCCGTGAGGTGGCGACGCGGCACCAGGTTCCGGTGTACTTCTACGCGAAGGCGGCGACGAGGCCAGAGCGCGTTCGCCTGCCGGACATCCGTAAGCCCGAGTACGAGGGCCTCGCCGCGCTCCTCGAGACGACGCACGTCCCCGACGCCGGGCCGAAGCGGATGCATCCGACCGCCGGCGCCATTGTGGTGGGCGCGCGGCCGTTCCTCATCGCGTTCAACATCGAGCTCGATTCGACGGATCTGAAGCTCGCGCAGCGGATCGCCAAGGAGATCCGCGAATCGTCGGGCGGCCTGCCCGCGGTGCAGGCGAAGGGCTTCACGCTCACCGATCCACCGCGTGTCCAGGTCTCGATGAACCTGCTCGACCACACGGTGACGTCTCTCGCAACCGTGTGGCGGGAGGTGGAGACTCGCGCGAGCGCCGCTGGGGTCACCGTCCTCCGCGGCGAGCTCATCGGTCTGATCCCGCTCGACGCGGTCCTGCAGGTCGCCGCCGACTCGCTCAAGCTCGATGCGTTCACGCGTGACCGCGTCATCGAGAGCCACTTCCTCGAATGACCGCGGCGGACCTCGTCCTTCACGGCGCGCGCCTCCTCACGCTGGCGCCGCTGAGGGAGGAGCGTCCGCGCGTTGGCCCGGCCGCGGGCGACGTCGGTGCGGTGATGGACGGGTTCGTCGCGGCACGCGATGGCGCGATCGTCGCGACCGGTCACGGCGCTGCGCTCCAGACGGTCGAGCGTGTGGAAGACGCGGTCGACGTCGATGTCCATGGCCGAGTGGTGATGCCGGGCTTCGTCGACCCGCACACGCATCTCTGCTACGCCGGCGAACGATGGGAAGAGTTCGCGAGTCGGCGCAGCGGCGCCGACTACCTTGCGGTGCTCGCGGCCGGCGGTGGGATCCACGCCACGGTCCGCGCGACGCGCGAGGCGACCGACGAGCAGCTGCTCACGCTCCTTCGGCGGCGCATCGGCGACGCGGTGGAGCTCGGCACGACGACCATCGAGGTGAAGAGCGGCTACGGCCTGGAACCGGACGAGGAGCTACGCCAGCTCCGCCTCCTCGCACGCGCGAAGGCCGATGCGCCGATCGATGTCGCCGTCACGTATCTCGCCGCGCACGCGCTGCCGGCGCCGTATACCGACGATCGCAAACGGTTCATCCGCGACGCGACGAACGCGATCGCGGCGATCGTCGATGGGAGCCTCGCAGAGGCGGTCGATGCGTTCGTGGAGAAGGGTGTGTTCGATGTGGACGACGTTCGTCCACTCTTCGGTGCGGCGAAGAAGGCCGGCCTCGCGGTGACGATGCATGCCGACCAGCTGAACGATGTAGGCGCGTCGGTGTTTGCCGCGCGGATGCACGCCCGCTCCGCTGATCATGTTGCGAACGCGTCCGCCGAGGGGATCCGCGCGTTAGCGCGAGCGGAGATTCCCGCGGTGCTCCTCCCGGGAAGCGCGTTCTTCGTCGGTTACCCGCCGCCCGACGCACGCCGATTCATGTCGGCGCGGGTCCCCATCGCGCTCGCGTCGGACCACAACCCTGGGACATCGCCGCTCGAAGGCATGCCAACCGCGATCGCGCTCGGCGTGACGCTTTGCGGGCTGACGCCGCACGAGGCGATCGTGGCGGCCACCATCAACGCCGCGCACGCTCTCGGCCGCGGCGGTCGCGTCGGCGCCCTCGTGGCGGGCCGGCGCGCGGACATCCTGGTCCTCGACACCGATGACGAGCGCGAGCTCGCCTACCGGATGGGCGCGCCGCTCATCGCGGAGGTGTACGCCTCGGGAAGGCGGGTCGCCTAGCGAGGGCTAAACTGCGCGCCGTGGCTGACGCCCGCATCGACAGATTGCGCTCGGTACCTCTCTTTGCGAGCTGCTCCGACAAGGAGCTCGCGTTCATCGCCTCGCGCGCCGACGAGGTCGACATCCCCGCGGGCCGCGTGCTCACAGAGAAAGGGAAAAGCGGGGGTGATTTCTTCGTCATCCTCGAGGGCAAGGCTGAGGTGGACGCTTCTCAAGGCAAGCGCACTCTTGGGCCTGGCGATTTCTTCGGTGAGATCGCGCTCATAGACAACGGACCTCGCACGGCGACGGTGAAGGCGGCGACGCCGATGCGCTGCCTGGTGCTTGGGCACAGCCAGTTCCGGGACGTGCTGCATCAGAACGGAGAGATCGCGGTCAAGATCCTTCGCGCGGTCACCGAACGCCTCCGCGCAGCCACCCCGCTACCCACCGGCTAGCGTTACCCTGCGCGTGCGGCGTGCACGCCAAGGAGGTATCGCGACCGCATGAGTGATCGCGTGGCTATCTACCCAGGCTCCTTCGATCCGCCCACCAACGGGCACGTCGATATCGTCGACCGCTCGGCGCGCCTGTTCGACCGCGTCGTGGTGGGCGTCGGCCGCAACCTCGCGAAAAAGACGGTGTTCACCGCCGAGGAGCGCATCGAATTGATGCGCGAAGCGTGCGCGAAGCACCGGAACGTGGAGGTCCGCGCCTTCGATGGGCTGCAGGTCGATTTCGCGCGCGCGTGCGGCGCGAGCTTCATCGTGCGCGGGATCCGCGCGCTCTCCGACTTCGAGTTCGAGTTCGAGATGGCAAACATGAACCGCTCTCTCGCCGGCGAGATCGAGATGGTCTACCTGATGACAGCGCCGGAATATCTGTTCATCTCAGCCTCGCGCGTCAAGGAGCTCGCGGCGTTCGGTGCTCCCATCGACAAGTACGTGCCGCCGAATGTCGCGAAGCGCCTGAAGGCGATGGGGAAGCGCGGAATGCGCACAGGTGCGACGGAAGCGAAGGACTAGTGACCACCCTACTGGCCGCGGACGTCGGAAATACCAACGTCGTGCTTGGCGCGTACGACGGAGCCAAGCTCATCTCGACATGGCGGACCGCGACCCGACACGACCAGACCGAGGACGAGCTCGCCGTCATGGTCGACGCGCTGCTCGCTCGGGAGGACCTCTCGCTCGACGATGTCGATGCCCTCGTCCTCGGCTCGGTGGTGCCACCGCTCACGGCGTCCTTCACCCGCCTCGCGGAGCGCTATCTCGACCGTCCCGCCCTGGTCATCGGCCCCGGCGTCAAGACAGGTGTTCGCTTGCGGGTCGATAACCCCTCCGAGGTCGGAGCGGACCGCATCGCGAACACCCTCGCCGCGCATCGGCGTTACGGCGGCCCGGCGATCGTCGTCGATTTCGGGACCACCACGAACTTCGACATCGTGAGCGCCGAGGGTGACTTCCTTGGCGGTGCGTTCGCGCCGGGTCTCGAGGTCTCCGCGGAGTCACTCTTTGGGCGCGCCGCCCGCCTGTTCCGGGTCCCACTCACGCCGCCGGCGAACGCGATCGGCAAGAACACCGCCGATTGCATCCGCTCGGGGATCGTCTACGGCTACGTCGGGCTCGTCGAGGGTCTGCTCGTGCGACTCATCGCCGAGCTCGGTCCCGGAACGCCGCGTGTCCTCGCCACCGGTGGCCTCGCCACGACCATCGCCCCGCTCGCGAAGGGCATCGAGCGCGTCGACGAGGATCTGACATTGGAAGGGCTGCGCCTTCTGTGGGAGCTCAACGCGTGACGCGGATCAACGGCCGCTTCGTGGTGCTCGCGGTCACGGGCTCGATCGCGGTGTACAAGACGGTCGAGCTCGCCCGTCACCTCGTGCAGTCCGGCGCGACGGTGCAGGTCGTCATGACGAAGAGCGCGGCCGAATTCGTGACCCCGCTCACCTTCCAGGCGCTGACCCATCGGCCGGTCGAGATCGAGATGTTCTCGATGCAGGATGAGCGCGCCGCCGGGCACGTCGCCATGGGCCGCCAGGCGGACGTCGTCGTGGTCGCGCCCGCGACCGCCCACGTGCTCGCGCGCCTTGCGCACGGGTTTTCCGACGACCTCGTCGCCACCACCGTCCTTGCGACGTCCGCGCCGGTCATCGTCGCCCCGGCGATGGAAACGCACATGTGGCAGAACGCCGCGACGCAAGCGAACGTCGCCGCACTTCGCGCTCGCGGTGTCCGCGTGATCGACCCCGAGACCGGACCGCTCGCCTCCGGCGATATCGGTCCCGGTCGGCTCGCGTCCCTCGAACGAATCGAAGCAGCGATCGACGAGGCCATCGGCGGGTCCCAGGGACTCTCGGGACGCTCGGTCGTAGTGACTGCGGGTCCCACGCTCGAGGCCATCGACCCGGTGCGCTTCATCTCGAACCGCTCCAGCGGCAAGATGGGCTACGCGATCGCAGCCGCGGCGCGCGACGCCGGCGCGGAGGTGACCCTCATCACCGGCCCGACGGCGCTCGTCCCGCCGACAGGCGTGCGGACCTTCCCTGTGGAGAGCGCGGATGACATGAAGGACGCGATCCTCGCTCAGCTGCCGCGCGCGGATGTCGTGATCATGGCGGCGGCGGTCGCCGACTATCGCCCGATCGAGCGCGCGACCAAGAAGATGAAGAAGAAGGATCTCGGCAACGAGATGAGGCTCCGCCTGGTCGAGAACCCGGACCTGTTGAGCGCGATCGTCGCGACACGACGGCCGGGGACGATCGTCATCGGCTTCAAAGCCGAGACCGGCGATGCGACCGCGGAGGCCGGCCGGATGCTGCGCGACAAGAAGCTCGATCTCGTCGTCGCGAATGACGTCGCCGATCCGCGCTCGGCGTTCGGCTCGGACGACGATGAGGTCGCGTTCGTGAGCGCGGACGGCGTCGAACGGCTGCCCCTCCTGAAGAAGACCGAGGTCGCGCGGCGGCTCATCGAGAAGCTCGCAGAACGACTCGCGCGATGAAGGACGAGCCATCGCTCCGGTCGCTCGAGGAGCGGCTCGAACGGCTCGATAGCCCGATCAGGATCTGGCGCGAAGCCCGGGACCGCGCGTTCGCGGCTGCGTTCGGGCCGAAGGAGGGAAAGCTCTCGAATCTGATGGGGCGGCTGCCCCAGGCGTCGGGTGCCGCGGCGTCGGTCGGTCTCGGTCCGCGCGACGAGGTCTTCGCCGCCTTCGACGAGACTTGCGATCTCTACGCGCGTTCAGATGCAGCGCGCTGCGCCCTGATCCGCGGCATCGTCCACAACCGGGAGGCGCGTGTTCTGCTCAGTGACTACATCGCCTACGCGTCCCGCATCCTGAAGCAAGGCGGTCGGCCCGAGTGGCTGGAGCGCGGAATCGTGGCGGCTTCGATCGACGATCAGCGGGTCGACTATCGGGACTGGCTCATGTCCTTGGGGGATCTGTACCTGAGCGCGCGCGCGGCGCACCTCGATCCAACGCCGGTGTTGAAGCGCATCGCCGAGCGATCCAATCCCGAACGGCACGCCGCCTCGCCGACACCGACTCGCGATGCCCTCGCGGCATTCGAGGACAGCGCGTATTTCATGACGTCGATCATGCCGCAGCTTCGGTAACGTTGTGCCAAAAGAGACCATCGCCATCGTGCTCTTCTTGGGTCTCTCATTCGGACTCTTCTGGGGATGCCTTTCGCTTGTTCTCTGGAGCGCGATAGTCGATATTCCGAGACTCGTCATTGCGCCGCTGTGGCTCACGGCCGAGATCGGCACCCGATTGCCGATCCATCCGTATCTCGCGGGCGCAACGGCATGCGCGCTCATCGGAGTTCTGCCTGCTGCGATCCTCCTTGCCCTTGCGCGCGCACGCGGGGCTTGACCGTACTTGCGCGACAGCCGACGACGTAACCCGTAGGCTCCCGCGCGATGCCGGTCGACTGGGTGACGTTCGACTGCTACGGGACGCTCATCGACTGGGAGCGCGGGATCACCGACGCCTTGCTGCCGCTGTTGCCGCCGCGAACCGATCGGCGGGCGCTTGCCGAGTGGTACATCGCGATGGAGGCGCAGTTCGAGAAGGAGGGCTATCACCTCTACCGGGATGTGCTCGATCGCGTTGGCCGTCGCGTTTTGCGGTCCCTCGATGCTCCGATGCCGGACGAGATGACCTCGCCGCTGCCGTCGTCGCTCGCCGACTGGCAACCCTTCCCCGAAGCCCCCGTCGCGCTCCGTGCGCTCGTCGACCAGGGGCGATACCTCGCCATCCTTTCGAACGTCGACAGAGATCTACTCGAGCTCTCGATTGGCCGTCTTGGGATCCGTCCCGATCTCACGATCACCGCCGAGGATTCCCGGAGCTACAAGCCGGCCCCTGGGCATTGGCGACGGTTCCTCGAGCGTAGCGGCGCGTCGCCCGAGCGGGTGGTGCACGTCGGGGCGAGCCAGTACCACGACATGCAACCGGCAGCCGCGCTCGGATTCCGGACGATCTTCATCGACCGTCACGGCGAGACGCTCGAAACGTCGCCGACCCGAGTCCTGCCTGACCTGCGCTCGCTGCCGGATGTAATCGCCGAGCTCGCGGAGGGCTGACCGTGGACGGCGCGCGCCGGCGTGACCTGCTCCTCGTCGCCCTCACCTTCGCGGCGGGCGCCGTCGATGCCGTCGTGTTCCTGCGTCTCGATGTCTTCACCGCCGTGATGACTGGGAACATCGTGCTGCTCGGCCTCGCGATCGGGCAGGGCGCATTCCGTAACGCGCTGCGTTCCCTCGTCGCGCTCGCCGCTTACGCGGGGGGCGTGCTCGCCGGCGCGCGACTCGTCGGCGCGACCCCGCGCGATTCGATCTGGCCGGCGCACGCCACGCGGGCGCTCGCGGTTGAATGGGTGCTCCACGCGACGTTTCTCGCCGGATGGATCCTGACTGACGCACGGCCCGACGGCCTCGCCGCGGCGTCGCTCATCGCGGTCTCGGGTGTTGCGATGGGCATCCAGGCGGCTACGGCGCGGACGCTCGCACCGACCATGTCGACGACGTACGTGACCGGCACGCTCACCGCGCTCCTGAGCGAGCTGAGCGCGCTCGGCGCGCTCGGACCCGACGCGCGCCGGCGTGCGGCGATCGTGGTCGCGCTCGGTCTCGGTGCGGTCTGCGGCGCGCTTGTCCTCGTGTCGGCCGCGGTGTTCGCTCCCGCGCTGCCCGTCATCGTGGTCGGCGGGGTCGTGCTCACCGCAGCAACCCACTTTCACTAGTGCGTCTTCCGCGCATCGCCGAGCCGCTTCGTCACCGGGACTTTCGCCTGCTCTGGCTCGGGCAGACCGTCTCGGTCTTCGGCAACTTCGTCCACGGCGTCGCGCTGCCGTTCCAGATCCTCGCAATTGGCGGCGGCCCGTTCGAGATCGGGCTGTGGGGCGCGATCTTCAGCATCGCCTCGATCGTGTTTCTCCTCCTGGGCGGGGCCGTCGCGGACCGGGTCCCGCGCCGGCGCCTCATCCTGGCAAACGATCTCGCGTGTGGCATCGCCGTCGCGGCGATCGCGGCGCTCTCGGCCACGGGAAATCTGCGAGTCGAGCATCTCTACGTGGAGGCGTTTGTCTTCGGTGCGACCCACTCATTCTTCGAGCCCGCGCTGAACGCGATCATCCCCGAGCTCGTGCCGCCCGAGATCTTGCAGACCGGAAACGCCGTGCGCGGGACGTCGCGCCAAATCGCGTTGATCGGGGGACCGATCGTCGGTGGACTCGTGATCGCGAGCGCGGGATTGCCTGCCGCGTTCGGTCTCGACGCGGCAACGTTCTTCGCGAGCTTTGGGGCCATATGGCTCGCGCGGCCGCCGCGTCGCGAGCCTGCGGCCGCCGTGCCCATCTTGCGGCAGGTGCGCGAAGGTCTCGCTTACACCTTCTCAGTCCAGTGGCTTTGGGTCTTTATCTTTGCGTGGGCGATCGTCGTCCTGGGCCTCTTCGGTCCGCTCGCGGTGGCACTGCCGATCTTCGTGCGCGATGTACTCCATGGCGATGCACAGATGTACGCCGCGATCACCGCTGCGGTCGGGGTTGGCGACATCGTCGCTGGCGTCGTGCTCGCGCAGGTCCACATCCGGCGCCTCGGGATAGCGATCTGTCTCTTCGCGATCCTGGGTGGGGCCTCGGTCGTCGGGATGGGCCTCGTACCCGTCGTGCCTGCGACGGTCCTGTTCGCGGTGGGATTCGGTGTTCAGTTCGTCGGGGTCGGGGTGCTCTGGACGACGGCGGTACAGAAGCACGTACCGAGGGAACTCCTTGGGCGTGTGACGAGCATCGACTTCTTCGGCGGATCCCTCCTGCTCCCCCTGGCTCCAGTCATTTTCGCGGCGATCGTCGCAGCGCTCGGCCCGGCTCAGGCCCTCGTCATCGGGGGCGGCATGGGAATCGTGATCGCGACGGGCCTGCTCTTCATACGGTCGATCCGTGATCTGGAATGAATCCTGCGAGATACACGCAAGCGCTACGATTGCGTTGACGCCGGGACCGGCCCGTAGCCGGCCTGGACGGAGGTTCGACATGAGCGACCAGTACGGCGGCACATCGACGCCGGCCCCAAAGAAAGTCACCGTTCCTGATCTCGTCGCCATGAAACGCGACGGCAAGCGCATCACCATGATGACCGCCTACGACGCGGCGTTCGCGCGTCTGGTCGCGGAGGCAGGCATCGATGTCATCCTTGTCGGAGATTCGCTCGGCATGGTTGTCCTCGGCTATCCGACGACTGTGCCGGTGACGATGGACGACATGGTCCGCCACGCCGCCGCGGTCTCGCGCGGCGCGACGCGACCGCTGCTCGTGGGCGATATGCCCTTCGGCTCGTACCAGGCGAGTCCCTCGGACGCCCTCCGCAACGCGGCGCGGTTCCTGAAAGAAGCGGGGATGGACGCGATAAAGGTGGAGGGCGGCGCGGAGGTCGTCGAGACGGTCCGCACGCTCTCGGCGAACGGGATCGCGGTCATGGCGCATGTCGGCCTCACTCCACAGCGCGTCGCTCAGCTAGGCGGGTTCAAGGTGCAGGCAAAGACCGCACGCGCGGCGCGTCGTCTCATCGACGATGCGCTCGCGCTCGAAGATGCGGGTGCCTTCTCGATCGTGCTCGAGAGCGTTCCGGCGCCCGTCGCCGCGCTCGCGACCGAACGGCTCTCCATCCCAACGATCGGCATCGGCGCGGGCGTGGACTGCGACGGACAGGTGCTCGTGCTGCACGACGTGCTCGGCCTCTACGGCGAGTTCAAGCCGAAGTTCGCGAAGCGCTACGCCGACATCGGCGCCGCGGTCACGAGCGCGTTGCGTGACTTCGACCGCGAAGTGCGTGACGGCTCGTTCCCGACGAACGAGCACAGCTTCACGATGAAGGAGAGCGAGCTGCTCTCGTTGCAGCGGAGCCTGGCACAGCAAAAAGCGAGTTAACTAACCGCATGCGCGTGGCGATCCTGGGCATGGGTGCGATCGGCCACGTCGTCGCGCGCGCGCTCGACGGCCGCGCCGAGCTCGTGAAGGTCGATCGGACCCGCGCGCCGCTTCGCGAAGGCGAGGCGCCGGTCGATGTCGCGATCGTGACGACAAAGACACCCGGCACGGCGTGGGCCGCGGGGATCGCCGCGAAGATCCTCGCGCGGGACGGCGTGGGAGTCACGATCCAGAACGGCCTCGGCAATTACGAGACGCTCGTCGAACATCTCGGCGTTGCGCGCGCGGCCGTGGGTGTCATCTATGTCGGAGCGCAGCTCGTGAACGGCGAGCTCCGCGCGACGGGACCGGGAAAGGTCGAGCTCGGCCGGCCCGCCGCGGCGGCGCCCCGCGCGAGGTTTGACGAGCTGGCCCGATTCCTTCGCGCCGGCGGCATGGATGTGACCGTCGTCGACGACCCGTGGCCGGCGGTGTGGCGCAAAGTCGTGACGAATGCGGCCGTCAATCCGTTGACCGCGCTTATCCGTCGGACGAACGCTGACCTTCTTGCCGACGCGCCCGCGTCGCGCGTCGCGGACTCTCTCGCGCGCGAGGTCGCACGAGTCGCGACCGCGTCGGGCGTGCGCATCGATGAGGACGAGGCGGTGAAGCAGTGGCGGACCATGGCCGCGCTGACCGGCGCGAACCGCTCGTCGATGCTGCAGGACGTCGAAGCCGGCCGGCCGACGGAGATCGACGCGATCTGCGGTGCGGTCGCCCGCGAAGGCGAGCGTCACGGCGTCGCCGCGCCGCTGAACCAGGCCGTGACGCTCCTGGTCTCCTCGCTCGGGCCGGTCTGACACCCAGCGCGGAACCTTCCCGGCTTGACGGCGTTAGACGGTCATGCGCGTCTGGTTGCCTCTTGTCTTGGTTCTCGCCGCATGTGGCGGTTCCGTCGGCTCACCGGGTCCTTCTGCGGCCGTGCCGCCCGAGGCGCGGGCCGCGCTCGAGCAGGTCTACGTCGATGGCCGCGCCTACACGCTCCAGGCCGATCTGTACCGGGACCTCATGCCCGGACCCGCGCCGACGCCGAAGCGCGGAGTGGGCGGCAGCATCTTCCTGCGCCCCGACGTCCAGAGCGACCCTCCACAAGGGATGCGCGCGGACAAGATCTGGCTTCTGAACGGTGCGGAGAGCTGGGAGACCGTCCCGCAACCGCTCCAAACGTTCGCCGCGGACCGCCGCAACCACCTTTCGCTCAGCGTGCGCGACGGACCGACCTGGGACACCAGCGCGAAGGTGGACGTCGTCTTGCGATTCAGCACGGCGAGCGGGACGTACTTCGTCCAGCAACGCAGCGTTCAGATCATCGGAGCGCTCTAGCTACAGGCGCCGCCCGACCAGGAGCGCGACGACGGACATCGCGACGAAGGCAATCCCGATCCAGCTAAAGGCGTTGGCCAGGCCGACCCCCTCCGCGAGAAAACCGAAGAGCGGCGCGCCGATCCCGCCGACGTGCGCGTTCAACAGGTAGTAGCCACCGAGCACGGTGGCGCGGCGGCCCGGCGATGCGCTGTCCATGACGAGCGTTTCGGTCACGGTCGAGCGCATCGACCACAGAAGACCGAAGACGACGAGCGCCGGAAGGAGAGCGCCGTTCGGCACCGCGGTGATCGCGTACACGGCAGGACCCATCAGCGCGAGCCCACCGACCATCACGCGACGGCGCCCGAACCGGTCCGAGAGCCATCCCCCAAGCGGTGCCCCGATGACACCGACGAGCTGGGGCACTCCGAAGAAGACCGCGGCGAGTGCCGGCGAGATGCCGCGCGCGTCCACGAGGTAGAGCGCGAGGAACGCGAGGAGCGCGGCGATGCCGAACTGGAATGCGATCGAGAGCGACACCACCGGGCCGACGTCGCGGAACACTCGGCCGATCTCGCGGAACGCCGCCAACCGGTCCCCGGGCGCGGCGCGCTCGAGAACGTGCGGCGCGACGAACCAGAGCAGCGCGCCGAAGACGACCGGCGCGACGGCGAACCAGATGTACGGAGTGCGCCACGTGCCCGTCGCCGTCGCGAGGATCCCCGCGAGGGCGGGCGCTGCGAAGAATGAGAGGTGGCCGCCGGTGATGTGGATGCCCATCGCCGTCCCGCGCACGCGCGGCGAAAACGTGCGAGCGATGAGCGCCGCGGCGGGCCCGTGGTACGAGCCGGACACGATCCCAAGCACGATGAGGAGCGCGAGCAGCTGCCAGTACGAGCCCGCTGTCGCCAGCGCGACGCTCGCCGCGCCCATGAGGAAGAGCCCGCCGACGATCACCACGCGGGAGCCGAC
>Ga0209689_1000325_pt1 | contig 31628 bp, 32 predicted proteins | sample GraSoiAngelo_149_FD_187119 | JGI IMG/M metagenome (GOLD analysis project Ga0209689, IMG submission 187119) | Grasslands soil microbial communities from the Angelo Coastal Reserve, California, USA - 14_1009_09_30cm (SPAdes) (version 2) | ecosystem: Environmental > Terrestrial > Soil > Grasslands ... | reverse complement strand
CTGCTCGAGATGTCCAGCGCGATGACGATCGAGATCCCCTCGCTCCGCACCTCGGCGCGCGCCGCGCCGAGGCGCGGCCCGGACGCGGCGAGCACGAGCGCGCCGTAGCACACGCTGCGCAGCGCCACGGGCACTTGCGCCACCCACGCCCGCTCCAGCAGACCCACCGCCGGTCGCACGTCGGAGTAGCGCACGCCCGTGAGGCGGCGCAACCGCTGCGCCCGCGCCCACCACCACAGCGGCAGCGCCAGAAGCCCTAGGAGCAGCAGCGGCCGGGCGAAGCTCACGGCGCGAGCTTCGCGGCCAGCGCGCGGGCCCGTTGCGCGAGCGTGCCGACGTCCGCGCCGTGCGCGGTCGCGAAGTCCACTTGATCGAGGGCGGTGAGCACGTCGCGTAGATCGCGCAGCGGCAGCGCCGGGGCGCGGGCGGCGACCACCGCCAGACATTCCGCCGTCGAGAGCGCCGGGTGGGCCTCCGGGACCGCCCGCGCCACCGCCGCGCGCAGCCGCGCCGCCGCCCGCGCCGCCACCGCCTTCGGCTCGCCGGCCGCGAGCCAGCGCGCGTCGGGTGTTTCCGGCTCGGCGGCGGTCGGCCCGGCAGTCGCGACCTTCCGCGGGCGGCGGCGGCGCAGCAGCATCCCCGACGCGAGGGCAAGACCGGCGACCGCCCCGGCGCCCACCACGGGCAGCGCCGACTCGTCGCTGCGCGCGAGGGGGTCCAGGGCGGGCTTGGGGTCGGGCCGGCGCGCCGAGTCGGCGGGCGGGAGCACGCTCCGCACCTGCAGCGACGCGACGCCACCGGAGATCGAGTCCGCCTGCCCGGCCGGCCCCAGGCGCCACAGGGGCGGCAGGGTCACGTCGTGCCGCCCCGGCGTCCACACGACCACCGGGTAGCGCACGAGCCAGCCCCCCGTCGCCCGCAGCACCGCTGCATCGCCGAGCGGCTCGAGGTCCCGCGCCGCGTCGAGGCGGCCGGGGCGGACGCGCCAGCCGGGGTCGGCCGGTACGAGGCGGGTGAGCCAGATCGTGTCGCCCACGGTGGGCGCGGAGGGAGCGGCGGTCCACCCTGGGGACGGCCCTTGCAGCAGGGCCAACACGGGGACCAGCGGGTTCATCGCCGCAGTCTCCGCGCCCGCTGGGCGAACGCGCGCCGCAACGGCACGCCGTACGGCACGTGGGTGTGGAGCGAGATGTGATCGACCCCCGCGCGCGTGAGCTTCTTCTGCCGTTCCTGCACGTGCTGAGTCGCAACGGCGAGGATGCGGTGGCGCGCCGCGGGATCGCTGGAGTTCAGCAGGACGCGGCGGCCGGTCTCGGCGTCCTCGAGCTCCACCCAGCCGGCGTCGGGCACGTCGATTTCCCGCGCGTCATCCACAGTGATCGCCACGACGTCGTGCTCCGCCTGGAGCATCGCCAGTGGCTCCTCCCACCCTTCCGCGCGGAAGTCCGAGAGCACCACCACGATCCCCCGATGCCGCACCAGCTTCGCCGCGTAGCGCAGCCCCTCGGCCAGGTTGGTCCCGCGCCCCCGCGGCCGGAACGCGACGAGGTCGCGGATCACGCGCAGCGCGTGGGAGCGTCCCTTGGCGGGCCGGATGACGTACTCGACGCGGTCGGCGAACAGCACCGCGCCCACGCGGTCGCTGTGGCGCGCCGCCGCGAGCGCCAGCACCGCGGCGACTTCGACCGCGAGACCTGCCTTGGTGTAGGGGGCGCCGAAGTGCAGCGAGCCCGACTGGTCCACGACCAGGAGCAAGGCGATCTCGCGCTCTTCGGCGTAGCTCTTCACGTAGGGGTGGCCCATGCGGGCGCTGACGTTCCAGTCGATCGACCGGAAGTCGTCGCCGTCCTGGTAACCGCGCACCTCCGCGAACTCGATCCCCTGCCCCCGGAACACGGAGCGGTATTCGCCGCTGAACAGGGTATTGACCAGCGTGCGGGTCCGGAGCTCGATCCCCTTGACCTGCCGCAGCACTTCGGGGGTCACCGCCCGCCGGCCCGCCCCGATCGGGGAAGCGACGGCGCGCCGGCGATCTTCGCCTGCGTACGTCACGGCACGCCCACGGCCTCCAGGATCTTTTCGATCACGCGGTCGGCGTTCGTGTCTTCGGCTTCCGCCTCGAAGGTGAGCAGCACGCGGTGGCGCAGCACGTCGTACGCCATCGCCTTCACGTCCTCGGGCACCACGTACGAGCGGCCGCGCAGGTACGCGTGGGCGCGCGCCGCCTGGGCCAGGTAGATGGATGCCCGCGGGCTCGCGCCGAACGCGATCAGCGTCTTCAGCTCGCGCAGGCCGACCGCTTCCGGCTCACGCGTCGCCCGCACCACGTCGACCACGTAGTCCACCACCTTCTGATCCATGAACAGCTCGGCGATCGCGCTGCGCGCCGCGAGCACCCCATCGGCATCCGCCACCCGCTCGACCTCGATCGGCCGGCCGGACGCCATCCGCGCCACGATCTCCTTTTCGGCATCGCGTCCCGGATAGCCCACCTTCACCTTCAGCATGAAGCGGTCGAGCTGAGCCTCGGGGAGTGGGTACGTCCCTTCGTGCTCGATGGGATTCTGCGTCGCCAGCACCAGGAACGGCTCGCCCAGGAAGAACGTCTCCCCGCCGATCGTCACCTGCTTCTCCTGCATCGCCTCGAGCAGCGCCGATTGCACCTTCGCGGGTGCGCGGTTGATCTCGTCGGCCAGCACCAGGTTCGCGAATAGCGGACCCTTCTTCGGATAGAATTCCTGGCTGCGCTGGTCGAACACCATCGTCCCGATGACGTCGGCCGGGAGCAGGTCCGGGGTGAACTGAATCCGCGAGAATGCGATGCGCAAGCATTCGGCGACCGTCTTCACCGCGAGGGTCTTGGCCAGCCCCGGCACGCCCTCGAGGAGGACGTGCCCCCCCGTCAGCAGGCCGATCATCAGGCGCTCGACCATCAGCTCCTGCCCCACGACGCGCTTGCCCACCTCTTGCGTGATCGCCTTGGTGAGCGCCGCGTCCGTCGTCCGCACCGTGCGCGTAGTCATCTCAGCGCCGCCTCCGCCGCGCGCTGCACGCCCGGCTCCTTGTCGCGACTGTAGAGTTCGAGCAATGCCCGCGCCTCCCCCCGTTTGAGGTGACCCAGCCCCTCCACCGCCGCCGCCCGCACGCGCGCCGACCGTCGCCGGCCCCGAGCGCCGGGGTCGGCGTGACGGGCCAGGATCTCCAGCGCCTCCTTGGCCCCGAGCCGGCCGATCGCTTTCAGCATCTCCGCCAATACCCCCTCGTCCTCCTCCTGCTCCAGTCGCCGGGCCAGCACGGTTGTAGCCGTCGGTTCTCCCCCGACCCCGATGACGCGCGCCGCCGCCGCCCGGACATGGGCGCTTTCGTCCTTCAGCGCCGGCATCGCGGGACGCGCCACGTCGCGGCCGCCGATCTCCGCCATCGCGTGCAGCGCCGCCTCCCGAACGAGGTCCGTCCGGTGATGCACGAGCTCCACGAGGAGCGGCACGGCCTGGGGGCTGCCGGAGAGCCCCAGGAACTCCGCCGCCGCCGCGATCACCGTTTCATTCTTGTCCGCGAGGCGCCCCTGCAGCGGCTCGAGCACGCGCTCCGCCGCCGCGCGGATCGCCGCCCGGTACGGCTCGCGGAGCTCGGCCGGGGTCGCGCGAAACGTGTCGAGCACCGAGTTCGTCGCCACCGCCGCCAGCGCCCCGACGGCCTTCACCAACGCCGAGCGCTCGGCGGGCGGCACGCGCGGCTCGCCCAGCCGCTTCACCATCCGCTCCACGATGGCCGGATCCGTCAGCGTGGCGCCGACGGCGCCCATCCGCTCGGCCACTTCGTTGTCCTGCACCTTGGGCAGGGCGGCATCCAGCGCCGCAATGACCTCCGCGATCGCCGCGACGTCCTTCGACGCCAGCAGTCCCGCGGCCAGTCCCTCCAGTTTTGCGACCGCCGCCCGCTGGGCTTCGGGCGTCGTCGCCTCCCGCAGCGCCGTCACCGCGCGCCGGCCCTCGACATCCGCCGGGACCACGTCGGGGCGGAAGATGTAGCCTCCCCCCGCGCGGCCTGCCTCGGGCGATGGCGCCAGCGGAGTCGCCGCCGCCGGGATGAACGCCGGGGGGGGCGGCGCGGCAGCCGCAGGCGCCGGATCGCTGGCCGCCGGTGGCGGCGCGGCGGCCGCGGTCACGGGAGGCGGCACCGGGCTGGGCGCCGGCCGGTCGGGGGACATCCGTGCGGACCGGCCGCCCAGGACCAAGGTCAGGCGACCGAGCGCCGGGGCGTCCGGGGCCAGGCTGCCGGTCGCGACCGCGAACAGCGCCAGGACGTGGTCGGGCATGAGCCCCGGATTCGCCTGGATCGACCGAACCCCGCGCGCATACAACAACTCCGCCAGCTCCGCGACCTGGGAATTGCGCGGCAGCAGGTGCTGCCCCTGCCAATGTAGACCCGTCGCGCCGATCTTCCACTCCAGGGTCCCCAACGCCGCCAGACCGGGGAGGGCGGCGGCGATCTGACGCAGCGACTCCTGCACCGCCGGGTGGGTCGGCGGGTAGAGGCGGTTCAACCGGAACGTGGTTCCGATGGCGCCGAGCGCGCGATCGAGAGCGGCGGTGTCGACGGCCATCAGCGCTTGATGCGCTCCCCGCGGTCCTCGTGGCGGAACACCCAGGTCGCGAAGCGTGCCGGTGACACGGCGTCGTCGGCGCCGATGGCGACCCAGTTCGCGTCACTGCCGGAGGACTGCGCCTCGCCGGTTCGGGCTGCTGCTTGCCGCACCATCTCGCGGGCGCGCTCGATCCACTGCCCGAACTGCGCCGGGCGCAGGTCCACCCAGCCGCGCGGCGCCGCGGCAAGCGGGTCGCCGTCGTCGGGACGCACGACCACCAGGCTCCCACGATACACGCAGCGGCCGTCGGGCGTCACGATGGGGAGCCCGACTGACAGGATGCGGCGGCGCAACGCCGGGTCCCGCTCGACGAGCGCCAGCGCTTCTCCCGCAAGCCGCGTTGCTTCGCTCCCGGCCAGCGCGCGGACCGACGACCGCAGCCGGCCGCACAGGTGCGCCTCGAAGAGCATCTTGGTCAGCCGCGGCGGGCCCAGCATCTCGTAGGCGACCGCGGGCCCGCGCTCGCGCTCGAGGGCGTCGAGGCGCGCCAGCGCGTATTCGCGCAAAATGCCCGCCCGGTAGGTGGGGCCGGCGGTGGCCGCGTCGAGGGCGGCGACCGTGTCCTTCCCCGTCGCCCGGCCTTCGAGCTCCATGATCACGTAATCCGCCACTTCCTCCGGCGTGATGAACTCCATCTGCCCCAGCGCGGTCACGGTGGCGAACTCGTCACGGGCGAACAAGCCGTTTTCTCCCACGTCGATGTACGCGCCGTCGAGCGCCTCGCCCGTCTCCTGCCAGCCGGTCGCTCCGGGGCGGAACGCCGCGGCGACAGGCAGCGGCGTGGGACAGTCCACGAGGGGGATCGGCTTGCCCTTGCGGCGTACCGGCCCGTACGCAATCTCGCGCCAGGCGATCGTCGCCGTCGGTTTGATTTCCACCGTCGCTGGCGCTCCCGGGGTGCGCCCCATCAGGAATAGCAGCAGCGAGTGGGCCCCCGCCACCGCCGATTTGGTGAGCAGCGTGCGGCTGGGACGCTCCTCGGAATGCGTATAGGGGATGTTGAACCCCATCCCGCCGGTGCCGCTGGTGCCGATCTTCACGTACGCCCGGGTGCCGGCCCGCCTGAGCGCCTCGACCATGATCTGCATGTGGCGAATGAGCTGCGGCATGGTGAGCGTCAGCAGGTGCTGCTCGACGTGGGCGGCGGTGACGGAGCCGGCGTGCGCCGCGTCGAGGAGGTCGCGGGCGCTCTGGAACTGGTCTTGGTAGGCGAACGCGGTGGCGGTGTTGATGCTGTCCACGACGGCGTCCGGGCGGTAGCGATCGAGGATCTGGAACACGAGGCTGCGCTGCAGCACGTCGTCCGTCAGATCGCCGAGCATGTCTTCGATCATCAGGCGGCGGTGCGCCGCTTCGGCCAGGAGGGCCGTGCGATCGAGCCGGGCGACGGGGGCCGGGAGAAAGACGTTCCCCCACTCGACGTCGATCGCCGTGCGCCCGCGGTGCGGCGCCAACGCGTTCGCCGTGGCCCGCACCTCGTCCTCGAACAGCGCTACCAGCACGAGGCGCTTCGGGCCAGCGGCGACCAGCCGGCGAGCCACCGCATGGCCGACCAGCCCGCTCCCGCCGAGGATCACAATCGTTCGATCACGCAGGTCCATGCAATCGCTCGATCTCGCGGATCTCGTGTGGGGTGAGGGCGCGGTGCCGGCCTTCGGGCAGCTTCCCCAAGCGCACGGGACCGTACGCGACGCGGTGCAGCCATTCTACCTTCAGCCCCAGCTGCTCGGCGAGGCGGCGCACGACGCGCTGCCGTCCCTCCGCCAGCGTCACCTCGACCTCCACGCTCTTCCCGGCCGGCCGCACGCGGCTCGCGAGGACCTTCACCGGCCGATCGTCCAGGACAATGCGGCCGGTGAGGGCGTGCTGCACCGCGGTCGCCGCCAGCCCGTGCGCGCCGAGCCAGTAGGTGCGCGGCACGGCAAAGCGCGGGTGCATGAGCCGGTGCGCCGCCGCCCCGTCCGTCGTCAACAGCAGCAGGCCGGACGTCATGACGTCCAGGCGTCCAACGTACGTGAGCCCGGGCACCTTGGGGAGGAGGTGGAAGACCGTGGGCCGGCCCTCGGGGTCCCCGCGGCTCACCACGTACCCGATCGGCTTGTTGAGCGCCAGCCAGACCGTGCGGGCGGGCCGCACCACGCGGCCGTCCACGGTGACCCGCTGGCGTTCCGCGTCGACCGACTGGCCCAAAACGGCGACCGCGCCGTCCACCTTCACGCGGCCGGCGCGGATCAGCTCCTCGGCCTTGCGCCGGGAGGTCACGCCCGCGCGCGCCAGGGCGCGCTGCAGGCGCATCAACGTCATTCCGGCTCGTCGGCCGGCGCGGGCGGGCGGAGCGCGACCGACAACTCGTCGAGTCGCGGCAACTCTTCCAACCCCTTCAAGCCCAGGATCTCCAGAAACTGCGGCGTGGTCCCGTAGAGGAGGGGACGGCCCAGCCCCTCGCCGCGCGAGGCGACCTCGACGAGGCCGCGCTCGAGCAGCTTGTCGATCACCGCCTCGGAGTCCACCCCGCGGATCTCGTCCACCTCCACCCGCCCCACCGGCTGCCGATACGCGATGATCGCGAGGGTCTCGAGCGCCGCCGGCGATAGCCGCCGCGGGCGCAGCGCGAACTGCGCCCGCTCGATCGCCTCGGCGTAGTCGGGGCGCGTCAGGAACTGCCAGCCTTCGCCGATCTCGGCCAGCTCCACGCCGTGATCGGCCGCCGCCCACGCCGCTCGCAGCTCCGCGAGCGCCGCGCGCGTCCCGGTCTCGCCCGCCTCGGGGTCCAGCGTCGCCAGCTCTTCGAGCGTGAGCGGGCGACTCGCGGCGAACAGCGCCGCCTCAAGCAGCTGCGCGAGCGGGCTCACGACGGATCACCATGGGGGCGAACGGTTCGGGTTGCTGCAGCGTGCAGGTCCCGCGCTTGGCGAGCTCGAGCAGTGCGATGAACGCCGACAAGACCTCCACCACCCCCGCCCCGGCCCCGACCACCTCGACCCACCCGAACTCCTCGCGCTCGGTGAGCAGCGCGGTGATCCGCGCGGTCGCGCCTTCGACGTCCAGCGGCCGCGGCACCACGCGGTGCAGCACGGGCTCGGGGATGAGCGCGATGACGCGCTCGGCGGCGGCGAGCAGGTCGTTGAGGTCGATCTCGAGCGGCGGCGGCGGCAGATCCGGGGCCGGTTGCTCGAACCCACGCCCGAAGCGGTCGGCCCGTCGCTGCGCCGCGTGATGCAACCAATCCACCAGCTCGCGGATCTGCTGGTACTCGAGCAGCCGGCGCACCAGCTCCGAGCGCGGATCCTCCCACTCATCGTCCCCCAGGCGCCGCGGCAAGAGCAGCTGCGCCTTGATGCGCAGCAGACGCGCGGCCATTTCCAGATAGTCCGCGGCCTGGTTCAACCCCAGGTCCGCGATCGCCGCGAGGAACTGGTCCGCGATCCGCGCGATCGGCAGGTCGGTGATGTCGACCTCGTCCTCGCGGATGAGGTGTAGCAGCAGATCGAGCGGGCCGGAGAACTGCTCCAGCTCGACGATGAAGCCGCCTTGCTCCGGCATGGTGGTGGAGGGCACGCTCACGGCGACACCCCTGTCGCTAGCTGATAGCCGCCGACGACCGAGTGCGCGAGGTCATACATCCGCTGCGCAGGCCAGAGATAGACCTTTTGGGCACCAGGGAACAGGTACACGAAAGCGATCACCAGGAGGAACCCGCTGCGGTAGAGCGCACGGAACTTGAGCCCCAGTTGCGGAGGCAGCAGATGCTTTAGTACGTGACTGCCGTCCAAGGGCGGAATTGGCAAGAGGTTGAAGAACGCGAGGATGAGGTTCAAGCGCATTCCCATGTCCAGCATCCGCTGGAAGATCGCGAACGACGAGGACAAGCCCGCCACACGCACGCCAACGACTCCCGCGACCACGAACAGTACCGCGCAAGCGACATACAGCCCGACGTTCGTGGCGATCCCCGCGAGCGACACGATGATGTCGCCGCGCCGGTAGTTCCGGTAATTGCGCGGGTTGACGGGCACGGGCTTCGCCGCCCCGAAGGTGAACGCGCCGTGCGAGGCGTACCACAGCATCACCGGAACGATTACGGTCATCAGGGGATCGATGTGTTTCAGGGGGTTCAAGGTCAGCCGCCCGAGCATGAAGGCGGTGTCGTCACCCTGCCGGTAGGCAGCCGCGGCGTGGGCGTACTCGTGGGCCACGATGGAGAACAGCAGCACTGGGGCCCAGATGAAGAGGCTCGACGAGATGGCGCGCCCCGAGGTCGGTGACCGCCAAAGATAATGAAGGCCCACACCCCCGGTCAACGTCGTAGGGCCTTGCCGGCCCGTCACTTACCGCCTAACTTGCGCGCCTCACCACGAGGGGTTCGACGTGCCGAGGATCAAGTCCGCGAAGAAGGCGATGCGGCAGGGCCGCGCGCATGCCGTTCACAACCGCGCTCAACGGTCGGCGCTGCGCACCGCCGTCAAGCGCGTCCGCGCCGCGGCGTCCGCCGCGGCGGCGCAGGAAGCGTATCACGCCGCCGTCCGGGTGCTCGATCGCGCCGCCCGCCGGGGGCTGATCCACAAGAATAGCGCCGCCCGGCACAAGGCACGCCTGGCGGCGGCGGTGAAGAAGTTGAAGTAGAGCTACATCGCCGCGAGTTCCGCCCCGCACTGCTCGCAGTACCATTCCGTCGGCTGGTTCATCGCTCCACATTCCCGGCACTTGAGCGTCCGGTCGGCCTCCGCGTCGTCGTCGTTGTTGCTCGGCGTCGGCGTAGCGGATGCGGAAGACGGCACCGCTCGCGTCGAATCGGCCGGAATCGCCGGCTGGAACTGCGCACCGCTCGCCCGCTTGGGCGACGGCGCGTTGCGTTCATCTTCGGTGACTGACTTGAGAAACGCCAGCTCGTCCACGACGGCCTTCTTCGGCGCCCCCGGCTTGGGCGGCGCTCCGACTTTGGGCGCGGCCTTCCCACCCGCGCCCGGCTTCGCGCGCACCAGGGAGTCCAGCTCCTCCAGTTGGGTGATGTCGGCCTCGGCCGCCGCCAGCTCCTCGCGGATTGACAGCAGCTCGGCGAGCGCGTCCTTGTGGACCTGCGTCCATTGCGCCTGGTCGTATTCACCCACCGCGTGTCGCAGCTCGGTTTCCGTCAACCGCTCGGCGGCGCGCGCTTCTCTCTTGTGGAGCTCGAGGCGCTGCTCTTTGCGCTGGAGGATCAGCTGCCGGGCGGCTTCAGCGTGGGACTTGAGCTCTTCGGACACGGCGAGGAGCCGGGCTTCGTAGTCGGCCTTGACGCGCGAGCGCACCCCCGCCGGCGTCGCGTCGGCCGCCTGATCCAGCCGCGCGATCCAGGCCTCGTACTGGCGGCGCTCTTCGAGCAACCGCTGAATGGCCGCCGTGCTCTTGGATGAGCTTCCCTTAGGCATCCGTCTCCCGTGCCGCCTGGCGTCGCGTGCTAAGCTGCCGCACGGCAGCTGCGTCGAGCTCCGTCACACGACCCAGCGCGCGCGCGGCGAGTAGGATGCGCGCCGCGTGCTCCAGGCTTTCCATGCGGATCCACGCTTCGTCCAGCGTCCGACCCACCGTGACCGCCCCGTGGTTCGCCAGCAGCAACGCTTCGTGCTCCCCGATGAAGCGCTCAACGCGCTCCCCCAGCTCGGGGCTCCCGGGCGCCCCATAGGGGACGAGCGGAACGCGACCGCATAGCAAGATAAGCTCTGGCAGGACAAAAGCATCCAAAGCCTCGCCGGCGACCGCGAACCCCGTGGCGGTGGGCGGATGGGCGTGCACCACGGCCCCGACATCCGGCCGCCGTCGCAGAATGCGCAGATGTAAGTCCAATTCGCTCGTAGGGTTGCGGCGGCCGCGCCGTTTGCGGCCCGTCCCGTCCACTTCAACCATGTCGGACGCTGCGAGCAGTGCTTTGATAACGCCCGCGGGGGTGACGAGCAGGCGATTCGTGGTGAGCCGTACCGAGAGGTTGCCGTCCTGTCCGGCGATGAGCCCGCGTTCGGCGAGGTGACGACAGCACAGCGCCATACGGCGCGCGGCCTCGCGCGCGGTCACCGCCCCGCCCCAGCCCCCGCGTCGTGCACGACCTTCCCCGCGACGACCGTGAGCGCGGCGCGCCCCGTCACCGTGCGACCCGCGAACGGCGTGTTGCGGCTCTTGGAGTGGAACCGGGTCGGGTCGACGATCCACACGTCACTCACGTCGAGGACGCAGACATCGCCGGGGGCGCCCGGGGCGAGCGTACCGCCCGGGAGACCGAAGATGCGCGCCGGCTCGGTGCTCATGCGGCGCAGCAGCTCCGGCAGCGACAACACCCCGCCTGGCACCAGCTCGCTGTAGGCGACGGCGAACGCCGTCTCCAGCCCGACGATTCCGAACGGCGCGTCGTCGAACGCCGCTTCCTTCTCGTCGTAGGCGTGCGGCGCGTGATCCGAGGCGATACAGTCGATCGCCCCGTCCTTGAGCGCCGCCCGTAGGGCCGCGACGTCGGCCGCTTCCCGCAGCGGCGGGTTCATCTTGGCGTGAGTGTCGTAATCCTCGCAAGCGTGATCGGTGAGCGCGAGGTGGTGAGGAGTCACCTCGGCGGTGACGCGCAGCCCCCGCTCTTTGGCGCGGCGGAGCAGGTCCACGGCGCCACGGGTAGAGAGGTGACAGAGATGCACGTGCCCGCCGGTGAGCTCGGCGAGCACGATGTCGCGCGCCACCATGATCTCCTCGGCGGCCGCGGGGATTCCCTTCAAGCCGAGGCGCGTGGCGACGAGGCCTTCGTGCATGGCGCCGCCGGCGGCGAGCGTGGGCTCCTCGCAGTGGTCGGCAACGGGGATGTCGAAGGTCCGGGCGTACTCGAGGACGGTGCGCATCAGATGGCCGGAGGCGACGGGCCGCCCATCGTCGGAAACCGCCACCGCACCCGCGCCCACCATCTCTCCCATCTCGGCGAGCCGCTCCCCTCGCTGCCCCACCGAGACGGCCCCGATTGGATAGACGCGGGCGAACCCCGCCCGCACCGATTGTCGCACGATGAACCCGACCGCCGCCTGATTGTCGGTGACGGGGTCGGTGTTGGGCATGGCGCAAACCGCGGTGAACCCGCCGGCCGCGGCCGCGCGCGCCCCCGTCGCGACCGTCTCTTCGTCCTCGTTCCCCGGCTCGCGCAGGTGCACGTGCACGTCGACGAGGCCCGGCGCGACGATCCGGCCGGCGACGTCGCGCACCTCGGCGCCGTCGGGTGCGCCCACGCCCGCCCCCACGGCGGCGATCTTGCCGTCGTCGATGAGGACGTCGGCGGTCTGGTCGTACCCGCGACTCGGGTCGATCACCCGGCCGCCGCGCAGCAGCAGCGGGCGCATCAGTCGGGGGCGCCGCGCTTGGCGGCGTCGGCGAGCTCGGGTTTGCCGCCGGCGAGCAGGTACAATACGGCCATGCGCACCGCGACCCCGTTGGTCACCTGGTCGAGGATCACACTGTGGGCCCCGTCGGCGACGCGGGAGTCGATCTCCACGCCGCGGTTCATGGGGCCGGGGTGCATGACGAGAAGCTCCTGGGGAGCGCGCTCCAGCCGCTCCGCGGTCACGCCGAACACGCGATAGTACTCGCGCAACGACGGGATGAACCCCGCTTCCATGCGCTCGAGCTGCAGCCGCAGCACGTTGAGTACGTCGGCCCAGGCGATGGCGTCCTCGATGCGCCGGAACACGGTGACGCCCAGCTCCTCGATCCCGCGCGGCAGCAGGGTGCGCGGGCCGCACACGGCGACCTGCGCGCCGAGCTTGGTCAGCCCCCAGAGGTTGGAGCGCGCCACGCGAGAGTGCAGGATATCGCCCACGAGGCAGACTTTGATGCCCTCGATGCGGCCGAGCTTGTCGCGGATCGTCAGCAGGTCCAGGAGCGCCTGGGTGGGGTGCTCGTGCTTGCCGTCGCCGGCGTTGATCACGTTGGATGCGATACGCCGCGCCAGGAACTGCGCGGCGCCCGATGCGCCGTGGCGGATCACCACCATGTCGATCCGCATCGCCTCCAGGTTCTTGGCGGTGTCCACCAGCGTTTCGCCCTTCGACACGGAAGAGCCCGTGGCCGCCACGTTCACCGTGTCGGCGGACAGTCGCTTCTCAGCGAACTCGAAGGAGATCCGGGTGCGGGTGGAGGCTTCGAAGAACAGGTTGACGATGGTTTTGCCGCGCAGCGCGGGCACCTTCTTGATGGGCCGCTCTGACACTTCCTTGAACGGCTCGGCGGTATCGAGGAGGAGCCGGATCTGCTCCGGGGCCAAGGCCTCGAGGCCGATGAGGTCCTTCCCCAGCGCCGTCACGACGTGCCCCCCGCTCCCGGTCCCCCGCCCTTCACCAGACTCACCTCCTCGCGCCCGTCAACTTCCTCGATCAGGACGTCGACGCGATCGCCGGGGCCGCATTTCACCTGCTTGCCCACGATGTCCGCCTGGATCGGCAGCTCCCGTCCTCCGCGGTCCACGAGGACGCACAGCGAGATGCGGCGCGGGCGGCCGAAGTCGGCGAGCTCGTCGAGGGCGGCGCGGACCGTGCGGCCCGTGTACAGCACGTCGTCGACGATAACGGCGTGTTTCCCGGTCAGGTCGCCGGGCAGGTGCGTCTCCCCGATGACCGGTTTTGGGCCGATGGTGGCGAGGTCGTCGCGGTAGAGGGTGATGTCGATGGCGCCTCGGGGAACCTCGACGCCTTCGTCCTTCTCGATGAGTTTTCCCAGCCGCTCGGCGAGCTCCACGCCGCGGCGCTGGATGCCGATGAGCACCAAGTCCTCGGTGCCGTGGTTCAACTCGAGCACTTCGACCGCCATTCGCTGGAGCGCCCGAGCCAAGGCGCGGGCGTCCATCATCACGCTACGGTCGGTCCGAGTCATCCCGGGCCGGAAAACTACCTAGCGATACACCGGGGTCAAAGGGGGCCGGCCTGCCATCACGGGACCTGCTCGACTCCCGCGCGATGGTCGGTCAGCTCCACCCGGACGGGACACGCCCGCGGGGCCCCGTAGCACCTGTGCCCGTCAAACGTGACGGCCACCGTCCAGCGCCCCCGCGCGGTCGAGAAAGTCACGGTGCCGACCGGATTCGCGTCGGACACGCCACCGTTGTCCACTCGCATCCCTTTGACCTTGAACCACCGTCGCTCCATCGCGCTCAAATCATTGTCGAACATGAGGTCGCCACCGGTCGCGTCGGTGACGTCGACGCGGATCCGCACGACGCGGCCTTGCGAGTCGGCCACCGCCTCGAGGTCCCCGACAAAGCTCAAGCCGCGCCAGCAGCGCTTGAACCCGCGACCCGACGCGTCACACCCTCCCCACGGCATGTTGTCCTGACGGATAAAGAACTGTTCCAGCGAGTCGAGGGGCATTCCCAGACGCTGCCCCCAAATGGGGAATGGGGACAGCTTGGCGTCATCGGTGTCCGAACACCCGACGGCGGCCACGGCCGCGAGGAGCACGAGGGCGCTGCGAGATCGTGACACGGTGACCTCCGAGATTACGAACGATACACCGGGGTCAACGGGGGCCGCCCCGCGAGCACCGCCCGCACGTTCGCCAACGCGATCGCCGCCATGCGGCGCCGGGTATCGTGGGTGGCGCTGCCGATGTGTGGGAGCAGCACCGTCCGCGGGGCGGCACGGAGGCGCGGGTGGATCGCGGGCTCGTCGGTGTAGACGTCGAGGCCGGCCGCCCCCAGCCGGCCCTCCTCGAGCGCGATCGCGAGCGCTTCCTCGCGCACCAAGTCGCCGCGCGCCGTGTTCACGAGGATCGCGCCCGGGCGCACCCGCGCCAGCGTGTCGCCGTTGATGACGCCCTTGGTCTCCGGCGTCGAGGGCGTGTGCAGGGTGACCACGTCGCTCTCGCGCAGGAGCGGTCCCAGCTCGACGCGCGTGGCGCCGGTCTCGCGCTCGAAATCCGGTTTGGGAGTGCGGCTCGCGTACCGGATCTTCATCCCGAACCCCAGTGCGCGGCGGCCCACGGCCTGACCGATCCGCCCCGCTCCGAAGATCCCCAAGGTCTTGCCCCGCAGCTCCAGGCCCAGCAGCTGCTGGGGGTGCCAGCCGGTCCACGTGCCACTGCGGATCACGTCGACCCCCTCGATCACGCGGCGGGCGCAGGCGAGGATCAGCGCCCACGTCAAGTCCGCGGTCGCGTCGGTCAGCACATCCGGGGTGTTGGTGACGATCACGCCGCGCAGCTCGGCGGCGACGACATCGACGTTGTCATAGCCGACGGCGCAGTTGGCGACGATTCTCAGTGCGGGAAGATTCTTGAACTCCGTGCCGCCCACCCAGCGGGAGAGCAGCGGCACAATGGCGACGTAGTCGCCCTTGGGGGTGGGCTGGTCGGCTGCGAGCCAGGTGACGTCGAGGCCTTCGAGATCAGCCGGCTCCAGGAGATGCTTCAGTTCATCAGCGATCAGCACCCGGCTCACGCCAGGCGCTCGAGCTTCGCCGCCATCACGAAATCGTTCTCGTGCAACCCCCCGATCGCGTGGGTCCAGAGCACCAGCTCGACCTTGTTCCAGTGGATGTGGATATCGGGATGGTGACCTTGGGCTTCGGCCACGTCCGCCACCTTGTTCACGAACTTCATCGCCTGGATGAAATCCTTGAACGTGAACGTCCGGGCGATCTGCTTGCCGTCCGCCGACAGCCGCCACTCGGGCACGGCGGCGAGATACGCGTTCGCCTGCTCCGCCGACAGCGGCGCTGTGCCGCCACGGCACGGGACGCACTGCTTCTTCGCCAGTTCGGTCGCGTTCATTTGAGATACCGTACGGTGCACATGAGGGACGCGGACAGTTCCGATTCCTCACTGATGCGAAACCGGTATGCACCCGTGTCGGAGAAGATGGGCGCACGGGCGCCATCGGGCGAGAGGCTCCCGGCGGCGCGGGCCACCCGGAGACGCAGCGACGCCTGGCGCGAGAACGCGCCGGCACCATGCCCCGGAATCTGACTCTCGGCCTGATACGCCACCACATAGAGGAAGTGGCCGCGCGGCGTGAACACGCCCAGCTCGCCGCCGTGCGGAACGGGCATGGCGATGTGAAGCGTGTCCCCCGGGTGGAGCACAGCCGGTTCGCAGGTGAAGGCCGGCAGCCGGCTGGGGAAGATCCACTCATCCGGCGCCACGACGTTGAACGCCAGAAACCCCCCTGCGCCGACGCACGGCAGCACGAACAGCAGGTGCCACAGCGGCCGCCAGCCGGCGGCCACCTCCTTCGCGGCCACGGCGACCGCATCTTCCCCCTGGACCTCCCCGGCGTCGGGCTCCGCCTCGGCCAGGCCGCCGACGATCTGCCAGAACTCCCATCCCAGCGCGAAGCCGAACAACGGCAGCGGCCACCAGCCGAGCGCCGCGCGCAGATGCGGATTGGTGTAGCCGAGGGGAAAGAGCGCGAGCGAGGCGTCGGACAAGGTCTGGGCGAGCACGGCCGAGAGCGCGGTACCTGAGCGGAACAGCGTGAGGATCTGGCCGCCCGCGAGCACCGAACGGATGCCCACATAGCCGACCGAGCCGAAAAAGAACGGGCTCACGTCAGGCGCGGCCGCCGTTCTTGCGAGGGAGCTCGTTCGCCCGCCACAGGTACCACGCGGCCGCGCTGCGATACGGCCGCCACCGCTCGCCGCGCCGCGCCAGGTACTTGGGGCTCGGCAGCCGGCCGCCGCCGAAGATGCGCGCGTAGCCCTTGCGGACGCCGTAATCGGTGACGGGCAGGACGTCGGGGCGCCCCAGACGGAAGATCAGCAGCATCTCGACGGTCCATTGCCCGATGCCCCGCACGGCGGTGAGATGCTCGATAATCTCCGCGTCGGCCATCTCCTGCAGACGCCGCATGGTTGGTACCGTCCCGTCGATCGTCTTCGCGGCCAGGTCTTTCAGGGCCAGGACTTTCGCCCGAGACAGACCGGCACTACGTAGACGGCGGTGATGCGTAAGGAGAAGGCGTTGGGGACTAAGGCGTTTGCCAGGGAACAGCGCCACGAGACGCCCGTGAATCGTCGCGGCTGCCTTTCCCGTGAGCTGCTGGTAAACGATGGACTCGGCGAGCGCCTGAAACGGACTCTGCAGCTGCTCCACCCGCAGGCGATACGGTCCCGCCCGCTCAATAAGGGTCGCAAACTTGGGATCGGCGGCGCACAGCGCGCGGATCACAGCGTCGGAGTCAACCATGCTCTATGCCTCTGCGCCTCTCGTTGTTACGGATAGGGTGGGATTCGAACCCACGAAACGGTTACCCGTTTACGCGCTCTCCAGGCGCGTGCCTTCAGCCACTCGGCCACCTATCCACGGATGGGGTGGGATTCGAACCCACGATGCCCTTACGGGCATACCGGTTTTCGAGACCGGCTCCTTCAGCCACTCGGACACCCATCCAACCTACGAGACGCACAGACGCGCTCGAGCGCCCAGACGCATAGGTAAATAAGCACGGTGGAAGCGTTTCGCCACGGCCGTGAACCCCAGACCGCTCCCGGCGCGTATCACTACACGGCTCACTCAATGGAGAATCAGATGAATACCCTGCCGACCAAACGCCCGGAGCCGGCCGAGCCCGAACCCGCGCCCACCTGGCGCGCGCTGGGCGACCGGATCCGCGACTTGCTCAAGGATTTTCTGGACGAAGGCAAGAAGCTGGAGCGGGACCTGGAGCCGAAGATGCTGCCCGGCCTCAGGCGCCTCAAAGCCGAAATCGAGAAGCTGATTGCGAAGCTGGAGGAGCGGCAGCGCTAGCCCGCTTGCCGGAAGCCGGGGGGACGGGCGACTTTCCCCGCCATGCCCTCCCTTCCGGTCACCTACGCCAGTTACCTGAGACTCGACGAACTGCTGGCGCTGCAGCGTCCCGGTCCCGAGCACGACGAAACGCTGTTCATCATCGTGCACCAGGTGTACGAGCTGTGGTTCAAGGAGATGCTGCACGAGCTCGACTATCTCCAGGAGCTGCTGCGCGCCAACGACCGCTCGCGCGCGCTCCACACCTTCAAGCGCATCCTCACGATCCTCAAGGTGCTGGTCGCCCAGATCGACATCCTCGAGACGATGACGCCGCTCGAGTTCCTGTCGTTCCGCGACCGCCTCGAGTCCGGCAGCGGCTTTCAATCGTTTCAGTTCCGCGAGCTCGAGTTCGCGCTTGGCAAGAAGAGCCGTGAGGCGATCGACCGCTATCCGGCGGACAGTCCTCAGCGGCAGCGGCTCGAGGCCCGCTACGCTCAGCCCGCGCTCTGGGACGCGTTCCTCGCTTGTCTAGCGCAGAACGACTATGGCGTCCCGAAGGAGCTGCTCACCCGGGACCCGACCCGCCCCGTCGAGCCGTCGCCCGAGCTGCAGCGCGTGCTCGTAGACGTCTACCGGCGTGACCCCATTACCTCACAGGTGTGCGAGCGCCTGGTCGACTTAGACGAAGGATTCCAGGAGTGGCGCTACCGGCACGTGAAGATGGTGGAGCGGACTATCGGCACCAGGCGCGGCACCGGTGGCTCGGCGGGCGCGGAGTATCTGCGGACCACCCTCCACCAGCCGGCGTTCCCCGACCTCTGGGCGATCCGCACGGACCTGTGAGACCAATGGCGGTAGAGGCGGTAGAGGGCGGTAGAGGTGTGATCGAGCCCGAGGCTTTGGCCCGCCATTACAGCCGCTTCCGAGTGTCGGAGCGGGTTCTGCTGACCGGGCATTCCCATCAGGCCTGGCCCGACTGCGGTTTCGAGGGACAGCAGCGGGCGTGGCTCGACGCCGCGGAGCTGGTGGACGATATGTGGGAGCGCGCGTTCGCCCAGGCGGATCTGGTGCGACGCGGCTTCGCGCGTCTCTTGGACGATGCGCCGCAGCGCATCGCCCTGGCGGCAAACACGCACGAGCTGGTCGTCCGTTTTCTATCGGCCCTGCCTCTTCGCAAGCGGCCGCGGTTGGTCACGACCGACGGCGAGTTCCATACGATCCGCCGCCAGCTCGACCGCCTCGCCGAGGAGGGGATCGAGGTGGTGAAGGTCGCCGCGCAGCCCGCGGCCACGTTGGCCGAACGACTGGCGGGTGCCGTCAATGACCGCACCGCCGCGGTGCTCGTGTCCGCCGTGCTGTACGCCAACGCGCACATCGTCCCGGACCTCGGCGCGGTGCTCGTCGGCTGCCAGCGCGCCGGCGCGGAGCTGCTCGTCGATGCCTATCACGCGCTCAACGTCGTCCCGTTTTCACTGCGCCAGCAGCGCCTCGAGGGCGCGTATGTGGTCGGAGGGGGCTACAAGTATTGTCAGCTCGGCGGCGGGAACGGATTTCTACGGATGCCGGCCGACTGTGCGCTGCGCCCGGTGGTGACGGGGTGGTTCAGCGAGTTCACGGAGCTGGCCGACGCACCGGCTGAGGGAGTCGTACGCTACGGCGAGGGGCCTGCCCTTTTCGCCGGGGCGACGTACGACCCCACCAGCCATTACCGCGCCGCCGCCGTTTTCGCGTTCTTCGAAGAGCAGCAGCTCACCCCCGAGCGCCTGCGCGAGCTGAGCCAGCACCAGGTGGGGCTGCTTGCCGCCGAGTTCGACCGGTTGGACGCCGACCCGAAGGTGATCACCCGAGATCGGTCGGTCCCGGTCTCTGCGCTGGGTGGGTTTCTTGCCCTGCGCACATCGGATGCCGCGGGGCTATGCGCGAGACTCAAGGAGCGCGGGGTGTGGACGGACTATCGGGGCGACGTGCTGCGGCTGGGGCCGGCGCCTCATCTCTCCGACGGGCAGTTGGCTTCAGGGGTGAGGGCGCTGGGGGATGCCGCCCGCACCCTAGCCAGGTAACCGCGACTGCGGTCGATTTGCATCGGGACTTCAAGGACCCCTCAGCCTGGAGGCCGTTATGCCGAAGGCGCTTGGCGTGCTCGGAGCTATCGCTGCAGCCGCTGTGATGTTCACCCTCGGCGCCGCTCGATCCAATCCGCCGGGGCGCGCGCCCTCGCCGATGACGCCGGCCGACGGGCACACGATCCACGTGCTCGCTCCCCATGTAATCGAAGGACACGTGATGGGACCGTTCCACCACTACTGCAAAGTGATTTCGCCCGAGCCGATCATCGAGTGCCTGATCTACCTGTCGACCGACTCCATGGCTCCGCTCACCGAGATCGAGTACATCGTCGCGAAGTCCATGACCCGGACAAACTTGATTTCACTCGCGGACTGGAACCGCAACTGGCACGACCATCAGCAAGAAATCGCCACCGGACGCGTGAAAGTGCTCGACGTCCCCGATTCCGTTGCCACGCAAGTCGCCGGCATCGTGTCGAAGACCGACGGCATCATTTTCCATTTGTGGCCGATGGGCGCCAAGCTGCCGACGGGGAAAGTTGTTATTGGACAGTCCGTGGGGCACGTGAACCTGACGCGTGCTGAGAAGTTCCCGCACTAGGCGGGCCGCCGCTCCTGAAAGAATCGTTGTAGCAGCGCGCCGCACTCCTCTGCCCCGACTCCTCCGACCACTTCCGGCCGATGGTTCAGCCGAGGGTGGCGGAGGAGATCGCCGACACTCCCCGCCATCCCCGCCTTGGGATCATAGGCCCCGAAGACGACGCGACCCACCTTGGCGAGCACGAGCGCGCCCGCGCACTGGGCGCAGGGCTCGAGCGTGACATACAGGGTACAGTCGTCGAGGCGGTCGCTCGCGGCGACTTGCAGCGCCTGCTGAATCGCGAGCAGCTCGGCGTGGGCGGTGGGATCGCGGCGCGCGACTGTCTCATTGTGCGCCCGGGCGAGAACGTCGCCGTTCCGGGAGATCACCGCGCCGACGGGGACCTCGTCGTGCGACGCCGCGAGCCGCGCCTGATCCAGGGCGGCTTCCATTCCGGCCCGATCCGCGGCGGAAACCGGTGCGGCCGTACGCGTCACGCGCGAACGGGCTCGGCGCCCGACGGGATCCGTTCGAACTTGAGGTGCGTGCCTTCCCGATCCACGCGCACGCGGTCGCCCTCGTGGTACTGCCCCTCAAGGACCGCCATGGCGAGCGGGTTTTGCAGCAGCCGCTGGATCGCCCGCTTCAAGGGGCGAGCGCCGTACACCGGATCGTAGCCCTCGGAGATGATGAGCTGCTTGGCGGTGGGCGTCACCTCGAGCCGCAGCTTCTTGTCCTCGACCAGCCGCGCCACGCGGGCGATCTGCAAGTCGACGATCTTGGCCAGGTCGTCGTGATCGAGCGGCCGGAAGATGATGACGTCGTCCACCCGGTTCAGGAACTCGGGCTTGAACGTCTGCCGCATCATCTCCAGCACTTTGGTCTCCGCCTGCTCCCACCCGCCCTGCCCCGCCTCCAGCAGGTATTGTGAGCCGATGTTCGACGTCATGATGAGCACGCTGTTGCGGAAATCCACCGTGCGCCCTTGTGCGTCGGTCAGGCGGCCGTCGTCGAGGATCTGCAGCAGCACATTGAAGACGTCGGGGTGCGCCTTCTCGACCTCGTCGAACAGCACCACCGCGTACGGCCGACGGCGCACCGCTTCGGTCAGCTGGCCGCCCTCCTCGTAGCCGACGTACCCCGGCGGGGCGCCGATCATCCGCGCCACGGCGTGCTTCTCCATGTACTCCGACATGTCGAGCCGCACCATGGCGCGCTCGTCGTCGAACAGGAACTCGGCGAGCGCCCGCGCGGTCTCCGTCTTGCCCACGCCCGTGGGGCCGAGGAAGATGAAGGAGCCCGTGGGCCGGTTCGGGTCCTGGAGGCCGGCGCGCGCGCGCCGCACCGCATTGGCGACGGCGGCGAGCGCTTCGGGCTGGCCGATCACCCGCTGCGCCAGCTCGTCCTCGAGCTTGGTCAACCGCTCGCGCTCGGACTCGAGCATCTTGGCGACCGGGATGCCGGTCCACTTCGCCACGATCTCGGCGATGTCCTCGGCGTCGACTTCTTCCTTCAAGTACTTGCTCGTCTTCTGGATTTGGGCGAGCCGCTGCTCGACCGCCGCGATCTCCTTCTCCAGCGCCGGAATGCGCCCATAGGTGATCTCGGCGGCCTTCTGGAGATCGCCGCGCCGCGTCGCCTGGTCGGCCTCCATGCGCAACTGCTCCAGCTGCGCCTTCTTGGCGTGGAGCCCCGTGATCGTCTCCTTCTCGGCCTGCCACTGCGCCTTCATCGCCGTCGACTGCTCTCGCAGCTCGGCGAGCTCCTTCTCGACACGGGCGCGGCGCTCTTTCGACGCCTTGTCCTTCTCCTTCGCGAGGGCGGCCAGCTCGATCTCGTGCTGAACAATCTTGCGCTCGACCTCGTCAATCTCTTGCGGCAGCGAGTCGATCTCGATGCGCAGCCGGCTCGCCGCTTCGTCCACCAGGTCGATGGCCTTGTCCGGCAGGAACCGGTCGCCGATGTAGCGGTGTGAGAGCGTCGCTGCCGCGACCAGCGCGTTGTCCGTGATCCGCACCCCGTGGTGGACCTCGTACTTCTCCTTCAGGCCACGCAGAATCGCGATCGTGTCCTCGACCGACGGCTCGCCCACGAATACCGGCTGGAAGCGACGCTCCAGCGCCGCGTCCTTCTCGATGTGCTTGCGGTACTCGTCGAGGGTCGTCGCGCCGACGACGTGCAACTCGCCGCGCGCCAACGCCGGTTTGAGCAGGTTCGACGCGTCCACCGCCCCTTCGGCCGCGCCCGCGCCCACGAGGGTGTGCAGCTCATCGATGAAGACGATGTACCGGCCTTCCGCCTCCGTGATCTCCTTGATGACGCTCTTCAGCCGCTCTTCGAACTCGCCGCGGTACTTGGTGCCGGCGATGAGGGCGCCGAGGTCGAGCGCGATCAGGTGCTTGTTGTTGAGCGATTCCGGGACGTCGCCGTGGACGATGCGCTGGGCGAGCCCTTCGACGATCGCGGTCTTGCCGACGCCTGGCTCGCCGATGAGGACGGGGTTGTTCTTGGTGCGACGGGACAGTACCTGCATCACCCGGCGGATCTCCTCGTCCCGGCCGATCACCGGATCGAGCTTGCCCTTGCGCGCCTGCTCGGTGAGGTCGCGCGTGAAGCGTTCCAGGGCCTGATACTTCGATTCCGGCTCCTGATCCGTCACGCGGTGGGCGCCGCGCACGCTCTCCAGGGCCGCGAGCAGCTCGGCGCGTCCCACCTTCCCGGCCGAGAGCAGCTGGCGGGCGGTCGTGCCCTTCTCTTCGGCGAGGGCAAGCAGCAGGTGCTCGGTCGAGACGTAGGCGTCGCCGAGCGCCTTCGCGTCCTCGTCGGCGCGGTCCAAGACGCGGGACAGCTCCCGCGACAGGGTGGGCTCCGCGGTCGCGCCCGACTGCTGCGGGAACCGCTCCAGCTCCCGCGCCGTCTCGGCTTGGAGCTGGGTGACGTTGAGCCCGGTCTTCTGGAGCAGAGGGACGACGATGCCCTCTTCCTGGTCCAGGAGGACGTGGAAGAGATGCGCGTCATTCACCACGGGGTTGCCGCGGGACCGCGCGAGCGACGCCGCCTGCTGAAGAGCTTCGGCGGCCTTGATGGTTAGACGTTCGGGGCGAATCATGGCATCCTCGGCCTAGGCAACGTCTGTGCCCATCAAAAGATGTCCAAATGGCAGAAAAAGGCCAAACGCGTGGGGGAAATGGCGTACGGAAACGACGTAGGGGCGGAAGCGTGCGCCCCCACCCCTACGGTCGATCCTTACGCGGTCTACCTTACGCCGTTGCCCTTACGCCGTTCGCCTCTACTTCATGACGATCATTTTCTTCGTGAACCGCCTTCCATCCACGGTCAGCTGGTAGATATAAATCCCGGAGGCCGCCTGCTGGGAGGTATTGCGCACGTTGCCGTCCCAGTAGGCACTGAAGGAGCAGCCGGAAGGACTCGAACAGGTGAGCGCGAACTCATCGAGCGGCTCTCCCGTGCCCTGGAGGATGGGCACGGCGATGAGCTGCGCGAGCACGTTGTAAATCCTCAGCGAGACCCGCGGCTCGTGACCGTTGGCGAACAACTCCCCGCCGAGAGTAAACGGGATCGTCGTCGCCGGGTTGAACGGGTTCGGGTAGTTCTGCTTCAGCTCAACTGGGGAAGCAGGGTTGTTCCCCTGACCCACCGCGATACCAGTCCCCGCCGCCACCAGCCCGAGCCCCAGCACTACCGCCCAGGCATACCGCTGCATCACCACTCCTGGTCTGACGTAAAGGCTCCTAGCCCAAACTCCTTCTCGCTGTGAGAATACTCCTACAACGTCCTTGGCTTCACGAAGTTAGAGGCCATCGCGGCCGGCTGTCAAGCGAACGGCGAGCACGCGCGCATCCCCTTCGCGCCGCGTGATCCCCCGCCGGTCCGCCCACTCCAGCAGCGGGATCAAGTACTTCCGGGTCAGCCCGAAGCGATCCTTCAGCTGCGCGGGCGTTGCAGATCCCAACTCCTTCAGCGCCGCTTCGAGCGCCGCGCGGAACTCGACCAGCGCCGGGCTCGCCGCGTACCGCTCCTGGTCGACCGATTCTACCCCGCCACCGCGCGCGAGGAGCGCGAGCATCGCCCGCACCGCCTGCCCGGGGAACTCCCGCTCCAGCTCGGACACCGTCGGCACCTGCCACCGTGCTGCGCCGAGCCGTTGCGCCAGCGCCGCGGTACCTCCGCCGGCCACCACCGGCGTCCACCCCGGTCGTCGCGCCACGCTTCCGACGATCTCCCAAGCCCGCTTTCGTACCCCCAGGTCCAACACCTGATCGATCACTTCGAGCGGTGCCGAGCCTCCCACCGCGGCGCGCAACGCCTGGAGCGACATGCCCGGGTCTAAAGAGTGAACGTGGTGGTGCTCCTCGACAACAGCAGCGAGCCGCTCCACCTCGGCGGCCAGCGCCCCGCGGGCCATCAGCCACGCACCGGATGCTACGATGCGCTTCCCCGCCTCGGCGATGACGCCGCTCACATCACCAGGTAGGATGCCCAGCCGCACCGCGAGGTCGCTCGCACGCAGGCCGGCGAGCCCGTTCTCGTCCGCCCACGCGGCGAAGCGTTCCGCCGCGCTCTGGTCCGCGGCGAGCCGCCGCTGCCGTAAGCGGCCCGGACGACGGGGCGGGAATGGGTCCAGGACGACGCCGCCCCCGATCGTGGTCACGGGCGAGAAACTGCGCAGGACGAAGCGGTCACCGCCGCGGGCGACGAGTGGACGCTCCAGAATGAATCGGGCGAGCCCCTGCTCTCCCGGACCGATCGCGCGCGTCTGCACGGCTCGCGCCAGCACTTCGGCGGTGCCCAGGTGCACGCGCACTCTGGTGCGGGAGACAAGAGGCTTTTTGGCGGCCGGCAGCAGCTCGACGGCGACGTCCAAGACCGTCGTCGCGGCCCACCCCTCCCCCGTCAGCGCCACGTCGCCGCGGGCAAGCTCCTCCTTGTCGACACCCACCAGGGCCAGAGCGGTGCGCCGTCCCGGCGCGGCCCGGTCGGTCGCGTGGCCGTGCACCTCGATGGAGCGGACCCGCGCCTCACGGTCCAGCGGCAGAAGGCGCACGGCCTCCCCCACGGCGACGGACCCACTCCACGTCGAGCCGGTGACGACGGTGCCCGCCCCGGCCACGGCGAATACCCGATCGATGGGCAGGCGGAAGAGGTCGTCGGCGCGGCGCTCGGCGAGATCGGTGGCGAGTCGCCGCAGCGCCTCGCGCAGCTCGTCCAGCCCCTCGCCGGTGACCGCGGACGTCGCCACCGCGGGCTCCCAGCGGATGCGGCTGCGCGCCAGGCGTGCGGCGACTTCCCCGCGCATCAGCTCCAGCCACTCGGCGTCCACCGTGTCGCGCTTGGTGAGCACCGGAACGCCACGCCGCACCTGCAACAGCTCGACGATCGCGAGGTGCTCCTCCGTCTGCGGCATGATGCCCTCGTCGGCGGCGATGACCAGCAGGACGACGTCGATCCCGGTAGCGCCGGCCAGCATGTTGCGCACGAACCCTTCGTGTCCCGGGACGTCCACGACGCTCGCCTGGAGGTCGTCGGCGAGCGGCAGCGGCGCGAAACCGAGATCGATCGTAATGCCGCGCCGCTTCTCCTCTTCCCAGCGATCGGTGTCCACGCCGGTCAGCGCCTTGACCAGTGCGGTCTTCCCGTGGTCGATGTGACCGGCGGTGCCGATTACGAAGCGACGGGCTGGGGCGGTGACAGGGGGGCCCACGAGTGGTGCTCCCAGAGCTCGAGTGCGGGGAAGCGGTCGGCCTCCCCGGAGTGGTGGCGGACGAACCGGGCCACGAGGCGCCGGTGCGCCGCCGCGTGCTTGGCATCGAGCGCGGGGAGCGGCGCCGTCGGATCGTTCAGCACGAGCAGATCGCGGTAGTCGCGCGCGGCCAGCCGGGTCTGGGCCGCTTCCGGTCGCTCGGCCGCGCAGCGCTCGCACAGCACGCCGCCTTCGGCGGCGGAGAACGTCACCGCATGGTCCGCATCGACGGGGGTGTCGTCCCGGACGCAACCACGCAGCGACGGCTCGAATCCCAGCACGGCGAGGAGGCGCCACAGGGCCCGGATCCCGGCGGCGTCGGCCGCCGCGATCCCGGTCGCGACCAGGGAGTCGAGTCCGGCGACGAGCGCGTCATACGCGCCCGGGTGGGAAGCCGCCGGCGCCATGCGCAGCACGATCTCAGCGAGCGCCGTGGCTCCGGCGAACCGTCCCAGGTCGAGGGCCAGCTCGCGGCGCAGGTTGGCGACGTCGAAGCCGGCCAGGGTCTGCAGCTCACGGCCGTCGCGGAGGTAGAGCTGCGCGACGCCCTCGCTCAGCAGCTCCAAGCCGGCGCCGAACGGGCTGCGGGGCCGCAGCGCTCCCTTGGCGATCGCGCTTTGGACGCCGCAATCCCGGGTGGCCAGCCGCACGACTTTGGACGTCTCGCTGTAGCGATACGTCCGCAGCACCACCGCCGGCGTGGCCACGAGGGACATACATCGAAAGTTAACCACCGGCCCGGCGTCACGGGCCGACCGTCACCCGGCCGCCCACGAGAATCGTGCGGCGGGGCGCCGGGAAGTTCTTGACCTCGGCGTACGGCGCGTTGAACAGGTTCTCCACCCGTCCCGTCAGCGTGAGCTCGGGCAGGGCGGAGCGGCGAGAAGCGAGCCGGTACTCTCCCGCCACGTCCGCCCGGACGTACGGGCGGAGCGTCACCCGCGTGAACGCCCCGTAGTCGAAGTCGTCGCGGCGACCGACGTAGCGGGCCGCGAGTGAGCACACGCCGCGCGCGCCCAGCGGCGTGGATAGCGCGGCAGTGGCAGCGTCCCGCGGCCGGCGCAGCAGCGTCTTGCCCGCCTCGAACGCCGGATCGGGACCACCGGTGAGGACGCGAGTGGTGAGGCGCGTGTACCCCAGCTCAGCCGTCCGCCCGCCGCCGAGGCGCGCGGTAATGGTCAGCTCCGCACCGCGCGCCAGGGCGCGGGCGACGTTGACGTAGTTGACCGAATCAGGACCCACCGGCGCGAAGGAGTACAGAACGAGGTTGCGGAACCGCTGGTCGAAGTAGGTGAGGCCGATGCGGACCTGGCCCGTCAGGGTGCGCTCCGCACCCAACTCCCAGCTGGTCGACTGCTCGGGCTCGAGCTTCGGATTCCCGCGCACGAACCCCGTCGCGAAGTTCTCGTAGAAACTCGGCTCCTTGAACCCCGTCCCGGCGGACACGCGCAGCCGCGTTCCCGTCGCGATCCGCCACGCCGCCCCGGCCCGCGCAGTGACGTGCGCGCCGAACTGCTGGTTGTCCTCGAGTCGCGCGCCCACCGTCATCGAAACCGCCCGCTCCAGTCCCGCGACGGCCTGGGCGTAGACCGCCCCGGTGTGCCGGGCGGTGTCGAGGGTCGTGCCGCGCTGGCGCTGCCACTCCAGCTCGGTGCCGCCCGTGAGGATCGTGCCGCTCGAGACGTGAACGTTGGCGCGTCCCCCCAGGGCGAGCCGGCGGATCCGATCGCGGCTGTGATACGACGCGAACGGCCCCGTGTCCAACGAGTCGTCGGGCTCGTCGTCGAAGCGCACCTCGTCCTCGTGGTAGGCGGCCGTGACTCGCGCTTCGAGCCGCGGGGACAAGAACCGGCCCGCCTCCAGGCCCGCGCTGGGGCCGCGCGTGGTCTGCCGCTGGTTCGTGTCCACGATGTTCCCCGCCCCGTCCGTCGGGTAGTGGAACACGTCGTCGCCGAAGCGCAGCGACAGCCCCACGTCGCTGCGCGGGTCGGGACGCCAGCCGAGCCGGCCGCTCACCACCGCGTCGCGGTAGGCGTTGTTGACGGCGTAGATACCGTCCGAACCGAAGCGGGAAGCGGCGAGGGAATAGACCATCGTGGCGCCGCCGCCGGCGAGGTCCGCGGACACCTCCGTCGTTCCGAAGCTGCCCGCCCGCACGCTCATTGCGGTGCGCGGCGCGCCGTGCCCGGCCCGCGTGAAGATCTGCACGACTCCGGCCACGGCATCCGACCCGTACAGGACGCTCACCGGCCCGCGTACGACTTCGATGCGGTCGACGTCGTCGAGGGTCAGGTGCGCGAAATCAAACGCACCGCCGGGCTGGTTCTGTGGCACGCCGTCGATCAACACCTTCACGTAATCGCTCTCCCCTCCGCGCACGAACAGCGAGGTCTGAGCGCCGAACGAGCCGGTCGCCACGACCGTCACCCCCGGCACCGTTCGCAGGGCGTCGGCGACGGAGCGGATACCCTGGGCGCGCAGGGCGGCCCCCGCGAGCACGGTGACAGCGGCCGGCACCGCCGCGGCCGGGATCGGCAGTCGCTCGGCGGTGACCACGATCGGGCCCAGGCGCGCGGTGTCGGTGGGCTCCTGGGCGCTCAGCAGCACCGGGGCGACGCCGAGCGCCGCCAGAACGAGGACACGAGTCATGCGTCGGATCTCCTGCGCAGAGGAATCATCTGCGGAGCGCCCTGATAGGTTGCGATCGCCACGGGCCACGCGAAGACGCGCTCCACGGTCTCGCGGGTGAGCACCTCCGCCGGCACGCCCTCGCCCGCCGCCCGGCCGCCATCGAGCAACAGCACGCCATCGGCGAAGCGCGCCGCGAGGTTGACGTGATGGGTGACGAGCACGACGGCGAGCGCCGAGCGGTCCACGAGCCCTCGCACCAGCTCGAACAGCTCCATCTCATGGCGCACGTCGAGCGACATCGTGGGCTCATCCAGGACCAGGAGGCGCGGCTCCTGGGCAAGCGCCCGGGCCACGCGCACCCGCTGGTACTCACCGCCGGAAAGGGTCGCCATCCAGCGTCCGGTCAGATGGCCCGCGTCGCACTGCGCCAGCGCCCGGTTCACCGCCTCGTGATCGGCCGGGCGCTCGGCGCCGAACATCGAGAGATGCGGGTAGCGGCCGAGGAGGACGGCCTCGCGCACGCGCTGGGGGAATACCGTCTCCTCCCGTTGCGGCACGACGCCGACGAGGCGCGCGAGCTCGCGCCGGGTCCACGCCGCCGCCGGCCGCCCGGCCACCAGCGCGCTGCCCGCCGCCGGCACCAGCGCGCCCAGCGCCACGCGCAACAGCGTCGTCTTCCCGCTGCCGTTGGGGCCCAGTACGGCGACCAGGTCTCCGCGCCGCACCGTGAGCGACACGCCGCCCAACGCGTCACCGGTCGCGCCCGGGTAGCGGTAGCGCACGCCCTGGGCGGCGAGAATCAGTTCCTGGTCCATCGGCGCAGCAGCAGGGCGAAGACCGGGACACCCACCAGCGCGGTCACGATGCCGACCGGCAGCTCGCGGGGAGCGACCGCGACTCGGGCCACCGTGTCGGCAAGGCTCAGCAGCGTCCCACCGCCCAGAAACACCACGGGCAGGAGGGCGCGGTGGCGATGGCCCCACAGCAGACGTCCGATGTGGGGGACGATGAGTCCGACGAACCCGATGACTCCGGACACGGCCACGGCCGCCGCCGTGAGGAGCGAGGCGGCGACGTAGACGCAGCGCTTGAGCACCGCAACGTCGACCCCCAGATACCCGGCCGGCTCTTCACCCAGCGCCAGCAGATCGAGGGGACGGGCGGCGGCGAACAGCACTGCGAGAGGCAGCGGGGCATAAAGGCACAGGGCGAGCACCGTGTCCCAGTTGGCTCCGGAGAGGCCACCCCACAGCCACAGGAACGCGTTGCGCAGCGCCGTGGCTTCCGACAGGGACACGATGGCGGTGCTGACCGCCGCGGCGAACGCGCCGACGACGACGCCGGCCAGAACGAGCACGCGCGGATCCAGCTCGACGCCCCCCACCAGGCCGAGGCGGTAGACGAGTCCCATGGCCGCGAGCGCGCCGACGAAAGCGGCGAGCGGCAGCGCCCACGGTCCGCCCACGTGGAGGGCGATGGCCGCGACCGCCCCGAGGCTCGCCCCGCCGGAGAGTCCCAGGAGATAGGGGTCGGCGAGCGGGTTGCGGACCAGCGCCTGGAGGCTGGCCCCGGCGACGCCGAGCGAGCCGCCGACGAGAAAGGCGAGCACGGCCCGCGGCAAACGCAGCTCGCGGACGATGGGGGACCGCAGCAGCTCGGCGACCGGCACGTGCGCGGGGCCCAGGAGCACGGCAAGCGCGAAGGCGAACACGGCGAGGGCCGCGAGTCCCACCCACTTCATCGCAGCGCCTGCAGCCGCCGGCGCAGCTCGGCGACCGCCGCGGCGGCGCGCGGCGAGGGACGGCCGAACAGGGCGCCGGGAAGCGTCAGCACGCGCCGCTCCCGCACGGCGCGCACCACCTGCCATTCCCGAGCGGAGGCAAACGCCGGCAGGCGGGCGTCCTCGGAGTCGGCGATCGTGATGACGACGTCCGGATCGCGCGCGGCGATGGTCTCGAGCGAGACGGTCGCGGAGGCGGACGTGAGGTCGTGGAACGCGTTGTGCACGCCCGCGAGCTCGGCCAGCTGATCGAGGAAGCTCCCCGCCCCGATGACCATGGGGGGGTTGTCCCACACCACAAACGCTACGCGCCGACGGCTCGCTGAGGTCGGCCAGGGGGGTGGAGCCTCGAGTGCCTCCAGCACCGCTCGGGCGACCGAGTCACCGCCAGACTCGTGCGCGGTGAGGCGGCCCAGCAACCGGGCGTCGCGGGCGACGTGCTCGAGCAGATCCTGGCGCAGGATGACGGCGGGAATGGCGATGCGCTCGAGCTGCCGCGCCGCCGTTTCGTTCAGGGCGGAGGCGTAGAGCACCACGAGGTCGGGGTGCTGCGTGGCGATGGCCTCGATGTTGGGGTTGAGCCCGTCGCCCACGACGGGGACGCTGAGCGCCGCCGCGGGGTACCGGCACCAGGTCGTGCGACCCACGACGCGGTCGCCGGCGCCGATGGCGAAGAGCAGCTCGGTGGACGACGGGGCGAGGGAGACGATGCGCCGCGCCGGCGCGGCGAGGGTGACCGCCCGGCCCGCATCATCGGTGACAGCGAGAGATCCGGCGGCAGGCGTACGGGAACCGGCCCGCCCACAGGCCACAAGGGCGAGCAGCAGGCCGACGAGGTGGGGGCGTTGGGCCAAAGCAAAATCCCCACCCCCGACGGAGCGGAGATGGGGAAGCGTCTGCGCCCAATGCGCAGCGCCACCATCCCTCCCGCGAGGGATCTGCGAGGTGGCGCGAACGGAGACGTCTCCTGGCTTCGGGCTGTCGGCTCGCCTTCCCGGTTGCCCAGTGGCTGTGAGCCGACGACGAACTGCCCGTTACAGTGGCGGGGCCGCGCCGGACTCGCACCGGCTTCCGTAATGCCCCGTTCGCAGTTACGAAGCTACGTTAGGCGATGCGCGACTCCAGCGCAAGACGTCAGCCGGACCTCGGACATCAAACATCTGACGTCTGATGTCCGAGGTCCGACGTCTTCTTTTTCAACGCGATGATCATCCCCACCGCCAACGCCCCCGCCGCCACGATCGCGATCACCGGCACCAGCCGCTCAAAGCGGAACGGGCCACGGGGGAACTCGATCGTGACGGGCGCGCCGGCCCGCACCGGGCCCGCGCGATAGCGCGCGAAGCGCCGGTCTTCGATAGCCGTGACGCCGAGGGCTACCAGCGCCGGCGCGCCGGCCCGCGCCGTCGTGTCCTCGAGCAGCAGGTCCAGCTCCACCACCGGTT
>Ga0209689_1000321_pt1 | contig 31754 bp, 34 predicted proteins | sample GraSoiAngelo_149_FD_187119 | JGI IMG/M metagenome (GOLD analysis project Ga0209689, IMG submission 187119) | Grasslands soil microbial communities from the Angelo Coastal Reserve, California, USA - 14_1009_09_30cm (SPAdes) (version 2) | ecosystem: Environmental > Terrestrial > Soil > Grasslands ... | reverse complement strand
GACGACCCTGAGATCCTCGGGCGACATTAGCCTGCTCGGGGTGGCTCCCCGAAAGGCATTGCCGGCGATGAACAGGGCCAGCGTGGCGATCACGCTGGCTCCCGCCAGCCGATTGGAGCGGCGCCGCAGCCAGATCAGCATGTGAGGCTGAGCTTAAACTTCGCCAGTGGCCATTCCAGCACGGGTCAGCTTCGTCACGTTAGGCGTCGCGGACCTCGACCGCGCAACTCGGTTCTATCAGGCGCTCGGCTGGCCGTTATCCTCCGGCTCGGTGCCAGGTGACGTCAGCTTCTTTCGTACGGCCGGCGGATTGCTCGCGCTGTGGGGCGCCAAGGACCTGGCTGCCGACCTCGGATTGCCGCAGCAGGACACCGCCGGATTTCGCGCGACAGCCGTGGCCATGAACCTGGACAGCCCGGCGCAAGTCGACGAGGCACTGTCCGGCGTGGCGGCCGCGGGAGGCAAGGTCATGGTCCCGGGGAGGAAGACGAGCTGGGGTGGTTACCAGGGCTACTTTGCGGATCCTGACGGGCACATCTGGGAGGTCGTCCATAACCCCGGTTTTCCGATCGGCCCAGACGGTCGCCCGACCCTGCCCTAAACCGACATGTCTAGGGTGATTCAGATCAGGAATGTTCCCGAGGACTTACACCAGACGCTGAAAGCACGCGCTGCGCACGCCGGAATGACGCTCTCGGACTACCTCCTCAATGAGGTCCGCAAGATAGCGGAAAGGCCCACGCCTGATGAGCTTGTGCAACGACTTCGACGGCGAACGCCGATTCGCACCCAGGAATCATCCGCCGAGATCATTCGCCGTCACCGCGATGCGTCTTGATCGTCCTCGACCGGGTCGAGCTCTACGCTCGTTGAAGAATGACCAGCACGACGATGTCGGCCAGCACACCGGCGACTGGCAAAGGACCGCGCCAGAACGAGGATGGCTGCCTGCCGCGCGCCCGGGCCTGCAGTCGACGCGCGCCGCGCGCTATGACCCGAGTGTACCGGGCTCGGGTGCCGGAAAATAGTCAGCTGTGAGCGTCCGCTTCCGCGTCGCCCGCAACCCGGATCATGCGAGTAAGTTGCCGTACCTTGTGTATTTGCCGATCGAGGGTGGCGTCGTCCTCAAGGCGCGGGATGCCTGGCCGCGCGCCGCGCGGGTTTACTGTGCCCAGGTCGAAACGGCCTGGGATGAGAGCGGCGGGCTGGTCGACGAGGCAGGGGTTCTCGCATGCAAACGACGGGGGGCCGCCATCGATCTCGTCCTCGACCGCCCAAGGCTGGCCCGGTCACAGTTCGTCTTCACGAGTGCGCGCGGCCGGCCGGCTGTCTGGTGGCAGACGCAGACGACGGTTCAACTGGCGAATCCGGGAGCGCGCGTTCCGCGCGGCCGCGCGGCGGGCACACTGGCGATCGCTGTCGACACCCGCGAGAAATATGGCTGGCGGTTTACCGGCCGACCGGTCACGATCGAGCGGCGCGCGCTGGCCGGCGGCGACTACGGCGCTGTTGTCGACAGCCGCGTTATCGCGGTGGTGGAGCGGAAGACGCTTGTCAACCTGGCTGCCTCTCTCTCGGACGGAACCCTGGCCTTCCAGATGCAGCGCCTGGCCCAAATTGGGCGCTGCGCCATTGTGGTCGAAGGTGACTATCCAAATCTCTTCCGGACGCAACCTGGCCGGGGCTCCTGGTTGGCCGACATGCTCGGCCGGCTGGTAGTGCGCTACCCGGAGGTGCCGATCGTGTTTGCCGGGTCGCGAAAATTCGCCGAGGATTGGGCCTACCGCTTCCTCGGGGCTGCGGCCGCCGACACTGGCGAGCCGACCCTTCTCTAAGCGTCAGACGCCCAGATAGGCCTTGCGGACCGCGGGATCCCGGCGCAGATCCGCCGCCGCGCCGCTCATTGCGATCCGTCCGTTCTCGAGCACGTAGCCGCGGTTGGCGATCTCCAGCGCGAGCACCACGTCCTGCTCGACGAGCAGCACCGCCGTGCCGTCCTGGTTGATGGTCTTGACGATCTCCATCACCCGGTCGACGACTTTCGGCGCGAGGCCGAGCGATGGCTCATCGATCATCAGCAGCCTGGGGCGCGCCATCAGGCCGCGGCCGATGGCGACCATCTGCTGCTCGCCCCCGGACAAGGTCCCGGCGTCGCGGTCGAGTTTGTCGGCGAGCGCGGGAAAATACTGCAGAATCCGCTGCAGGTCCTGCTGGACCCGGCCGTCGCGTCGCCGGTATGCGCCGAGCAACAGGTTGCGCTGCACCGTCATGGTGCTGAACAGGCGCCGACCTTGGGGAACGTGGACCAGGCCGCTGGCAACGATCATCTCCGGGCGCAACCCGCTGATCCGCCGATCGCCGAAGTGCACGCTGCCGCGTTCGAGTCGGACCAGGCCGGAGAGCGCGCCGAGGAGCGTCGACTTTCCGGCCCCGTTGGCGCCGATGACCGCGACCAGCTCGCCGGGTTGCAGCTCGAGATCAACGTCGAACAGCACCGGGGTCAGGCCGAACCCGGCGGTGAGCTTGTCGACCTGGAGCAGCGAGCCCACCGTCACGTTCCCTGATCGCGGGCGTAGCGCTCACCGAGGTAGGCCTCGATCACCCGCCGGTCGCGCAGCACCTCCGCCGGCGGTCCCTCGACCAGCGTCCGCCCGAAATTGAGCACCAGGGCGCGGGTGCAGACACCGACGATCACCTTCATGACGTGCTCGATGAGGACGATCGTGATGCCGCCCGCCCGCACCCGCCGGATCATCTCCAGCGCCTGCTCGACCTCGACCGCATTGAGTCCGGCCATCACCTCGTCGAGCAGCAGCAGGCGAGGTCGCATCGCGAGCGCCCGAGCCACCTCGAGGCGCTTGCGGTCTGGAACCGTCAGTCGGAGGACGGGATAGTCGCGCTTCTCGCCCAAACCCACCAGCTCGAGGACTTCGTCGGCTTGCTTTATCGCGGCTGCGGGCTGCAGGCGGCCGGAGGGCTGGCCGAACAGCGCGCCCATCGCGGTATTCTCTCGGACAGTCATCGAGGGAAACGGCCGAACGATCTGGAAGGTGCGGCCGATCCCAAGGCGCGCTCGTCGGTACGGTGGGACCCGGCTGATCGACGTCTCCTCCCAGCGGAGATCGCCAGTGTCCGGATGGACGACGCCGCTCACGCAGTTGAGCAGCGTGGTCTTTCCGGCTCCGTTCGGCCCGATGATCCCGAGCACGTCGCCGGGCTCCACGGCAAAGGTGACGTCGGCCAGCGCATTCACGCCGCCGAACCGCTTGCTGACGTTGCGAACGGCGAGCAGGCTCATGCGCTGGTCTCCCGGAGCGTCTGGCGAAGATACCGCAGCGACAGCCGGCTGCGGCCGCCGAAGAAGTCGATGACCCCGCGAGGAATGAAGATCACGCAGATCGCGAGCAGGACGCCCAGACCGATCTGCGAATAGACCGCCGCCGAGCCACCGCCGGCGAGCGTCTCGATGATCAACTTCAGGACGACCGCGCCCGCGACTGGTCCGAGCACCGTGCCGGCTCCGCCGACCACCGCCATCAGGATCATCTGGACGTTATTCGTGATGGCGAAGACGTTTTCCTGGTTGATGAAACTGTTCCACTGCGCGAAGATGCCGCCGGCGAGACCGGTCAGCGCCGCGGCGATGCAGAAGGCCGCAACCTTATAGAAGGTGGTATTGACCCCGATCACGGCCGCCGCCTCCTCGTTCTCGCGAATCGCGAGCAGCCCGTAGCCGAATCGGGTCCGGAGAATGACCCAGGTGGTCACGACCGCCAGGATGGCAGCGGCCAGCATCAGATAGAAAAAGAGCAGATCCGAGCGAACGATGGGCAGGAAGAGGCCGGTCGACGCTCCCAGCGGCCCGATGTTGTTGACCACCTCGCCGACGGCGACGCCAACCCCCAGGGTGGCGACCGCGAAATAATGGCCGCGCAGGCGGAGCAGGGGAATGCCGACCAGCACGGCGAAGACGGCGGCCACGAGCGGGGCGACGACCAGGGCCAGGGCAAACGGCCAACCGCGGCTGCTGACCAGCACCCCGACCGTGTAAGCTCCCAGGCCAAAAAAGGCGACGTTCCCGAAACTGGCGTATCCCGTCAGGCCGCCGATGATGTTCCACGCCGACGCCATCACCACGAACATCGCGACCGTGGTGGCGATCCGAAACCAGAGCTTGTCGGTGAGCAGCGGCAAGCCGGCCTGTTGGGCGGCGTCGATCGATGTCAGGGGCGCCAGGATGAGGTAGGCGAGGGCCAGCCCGCCGATCGGCAAGCCCCCGCGTCGCAGCCAGCGCGGCAGGCGCCGTTCGCGCGCGATCATGCCAGCCGGCCGAGGAGCCCTCGCGGGCGGACCACCAGGACGATCACCAGCACGACGAAGGCGATCGCGCCCGCGTAACCGGAACCGAGACCCGGCGCGCTCTGGCCGAGGACCTCGATTAGCCCGAAGGCGAGGCCGCCGACGACCGTGGCGCTTACTCGACCCAGCCCGCCGAGGATCACGACCGCGAACGATTGCAGCGTGTAGGGGTCACCGGCCGTCGGTGTGATCGACTGGGAGGTGCTGATGATTCCGCCCGCGACCCCGGCGAAGGCCGCGCCAATCGCGAAGGTGAGCGCATAGATGTGGCGCAGGTCGATGCCCACCAGCTGGGCCGCGTCGCGGTCGGCGCCGACCGCCAGGATCGCGGCCCCGATCCGGGTGCGGTTGAGGATCGCCCAGAGGATGCCGGCGAGCAGCAGCGCCACGGCCAGGCCGCCGAGGCGGATGTAGGGAATCGTCACGCCGCCCAGGTGGAGGCCGTTGCCGGAGTAGGTCGGCGTCACCGAGCGAAAGTCGGCGGTAAAGATCAGCAGGACGAGGCTGACGATGACCAGATTGATCCCGAAGGTCAGCAGAAACGTGAAGAGCAGGGGCGCCCGAATCACACGATTGATCACGCCTCGCTGGAGGGCGTAGCCCAGCACGAACAGCGCGAGGGCGTCGACCGGCAGACTGAGGAACGGGTCGACGTGCAGCCGGTCGAACAGGAGCCAGGTGATGTAGGCGCCGACGATCACCAGCGCGCCGTGCGCCAGATTGACGATATTGAGAATGCCCCAGACCAGGCTGAAGCCGAGCGCGACCGCCACATAGATGCCGCCCAGCAAAAGGCCGAGGATGATCTGCTGGGTGAATTGGCTCACGAGCGCAGCTCGGCGGTCTGGACTTGTGTCCTAGCGGGAGCTCCAGGGCGGCGTCGGGTACTGCGGCCTGCCGTTCGCTATGTCGGTGGGAAAGACGGTGTAGTGGGTGCCGCTCTGGATCTGCTCGACGACCATCGGCTTGAAGGTGTTGATGCCGCGGCTATCGAATTTGATCTGGCCGAAGAAGGTCATCACGTCGAGGCTGGCCAGGGCATCGCGCACCTTGGTCGGATCCAGCGAACCGGCATTCTCTATCGCCTTCTGGAACGCCAGGCACGCGGCAGTCGACTCGGCGACGTGGTAGTCGGGCGGCTGGCTGCTGTTGTACTTGGCCTCGTAAGCCTTGACGTAATCGCTGACCGATAGATAGAAGGTTGGCTTGTATTTGACCTGGGGTGTCCACTGCGAGCCGTCGAAGACGAAATTGGCGTCGGGGCCGAGCGCGCTGATGAAGTCCGGGGTTGAGGGGCCCACGGAGTAGGCGAAGATCTTGGCGTTCAACCCCAGCTGTTTGGCCGCCTTGTTGATGTTGATGGCTTCCGCCAGGTGGCCGGAGTTCATCACGATGTCGGGGTTGAGGGCTTTGGCCTGGCTGACCAGGCTGCTGACATCCAGAGCCGCCGCGGGGTACTGCTTGGTGACCAGCACCTGCATGCCTTTCGAGGGGGCGTAGTCGGCGACGGCCTTGGCGACCTCTAGCGAGAAGTTGTCGTTCGCCGAAAGCATCACGATGGTGGTCGGCTTAGGGCTGAGGGTCGCCGCCATGTCGAGCACGCCAGTCAGGTACTTATTGGCAGGGGAGAGGACGCCAAAGGTGAACTTGTAGCCGTGATTGAAGATCGACTGCGCCGCGCCATTGGCTTCGACCATCGGAATCCCGTCCCTCTCGACGATGATGGCGTCGGTGGCGGTGGCGGCGCTGCCGTAGGGGCCGAGGATGAACTGGGCCTTCTCACTGGTGATCAACTTCTGGACCAGGGTCGCCGAGACGTTGGGATCGCTCTGGTCGTCCTCGTACTTGATCTGGACGGGATGCTTGACGTTGTTGACCACAATCCCGCCCCGCTGGTTGATCCAGTCGAGCCAGAGATCGTACCCCTGCTTGGTGAGACCGCCTTCCTTGGACTGCGCGCCGGTCAGAGAGACGGCGGCTCCGAAGACGAGGGTCGACCCGCTGGTGGGAGAGTTACCGGTGCTGCTCGTGCCGCAGGCGGCGAGTAGCAGCGCCAGGCCGACCATGCAGGGCCCGAGCTTCTCCCCTCGCATTTTCCTACTCTAGCGCAGCCGTACCGGCCCGGCCAAGCGATCGACGACCTCGAAGGGGCTTGAAGTTAGACGGTCAGGCGCGTGAGGGTGACCGCCAGCGATCCCCAGGAAGCCCAGAGCTGGAGCCCTTTCTGGCGGCCGAATTGCAATAGTTTCATACCCTTCGCTATTGGTAACGGTGCCGGGGCGCCAGCCGTTACGCTCGAGTCACCAGTCGCGATCCGCTTGCAGCTGGTCGTCGAGGCGCCCGCGGCAGGCGCTGCATACGTAGCCTTCGTCGTCGTTCGCCTGCCGGTATTCGCCCTCATCGAGGAAAGCGTCGAGCTCCCGTCCGCAGAGATCGCAGGTGACTTCGTGACCGGCACAGGCTGAGCAAATTCGCTCGCCCGGTTCGAACTCGTCGAAGGTCGCACTGTTCACGCCGAGTCCAGCCGACCGCAACAGGGCGATCATCCGGCTATCCAGGTCGGTTTCGCGGACCTCGAGCGTCGGAATCCCGCAGTACCGGCACGCGGCGACCTCGTGTTTCCGGCGTAACTCCAGGATTTCCTGGGCGACCTCCTCCACGCTCTCTGGCTCTGCGGCCTCCTCCACGGCGGGATTAGTGCTCGCGGCATCAACCGGCAGCAGGCTGGTCTTCTGCCGAAGGAACTCCCGGGCGTCGTCGGCATCCTCGGCCGGTACGGCGATCGTTAGCGTGGCCGGGCCTCCGTAGGTGGGGATGAAGGAAGGGGAGGCCTGGGCGTTCTCAACGGAGACCCGGTAGCCGGCGACTTCGAGGGTCGTGCGCACCAGGTCGGCGTCAATCGCGGACTTCGTCTCATAGATGGTCGTCCACTCGGGATGGGTAGAGGCCATGGACCTTAGAATGCCTGAACTTTGAGTTCGGCATCGACCCGCCGCGAGAGACGTCGGCGACTCGGTCACGGTCACCCTGGCCAGGTCCTGGCCGGATCTTGACGCCAGTTGCGTTCCATTGGTATGTCAGACGAAATGCCCAGGTCGGTCAGAGTTGCCAGGGCTCTACTTCTCATCATGGCCATCTTCCTGGCGCTGAATACCCTGGCTCGCCTTGGCATCGTCGCGGAATCCGGGATCACTGACGGAATGCTGCAACTTCTCGGGATGGCCCTACTCGCCGTCGTGGGCACAACCTTCCTGCTCGCGTGCGCTGGCGGCTTCTTTCTGATTGGTATTCGCGCGCGGATAAATTGGTGGGTCCTTTTGTGCACTCCTCTCCTGGGATTTGCCAACATCGCCGCGGCGATCGCGGTGATTCCGGAGGAGCACATCGGCGCGTGGACCGTCATAGACGTCTACCTGTTCAATGGCATCCTGCCGTTGGTGGTGACCGGACTGCTGTTGAAGCGCTCAGCGCGCGTCTATTTCGGTATCAGGCGACCGGCAGCTCACGCCAAAGCCGCGTAGTCCCTCCGTGGGAACGACGGCGTCCTAAGAGACGGCTTCTTGTTCCCGGGTGCGCTCGCGGTCTTCGGTGTAGTCGCGTAGAACCTTCGACCGGCTGGGGTGCCGCAGCTTGCGGAGCGCGGTCGCCTCGATCTGGCGGATCCGCTCGCGGGTCAGGCCCATGCGACGGCCGACTTCCTCGAGGGTGCGCGGCTCGTCGTCGACCAGTCCAAAGCGGAGCTGGACCACGCGCCGCTCGCGCGGACGCAGGGTTGCCAGGATGTCCTCGACCTCGTTGCGGAACATCGCCTCCGAGGCCGCCTCGAGCGGGGCCACCGCCATCTTGTCCTCGACGAAATCGCCCAGGTGGGAATCCTCTTCCTCGCCGATGGGCGACTCGAGGGACACCGGCTGCTGCGAAATCTTCTTCAGCTCCTGCACCTTGTCGACCGTGATCCCCATGCCGTAGGCGAGCTCCTCTTCGCTGGGCTCGCGTCCAAGCTGCTCGAGCAGCGCCCGCGACACGCGCGCCAGCTGGTTCAGGGTGTCGACCATGTGGACCGGGATGCGGATCGTCCGGGCCTGGTCCGCGATGGCGCGGGTGATCGCCTGGCGGATCCACCAGGTCGCGTAGGTCGAGAACTTGAAGCCGCGCTTGTAGTCGAACTTCTCGACGGCGCGCATCAGGCCAAGGTTGCCTTCCTGGATCAGGTCGAGGAAGGACAGCCCGCGGTTCAGGTACTTCTTGGCAACCGATACCACCAGGCGCAGGTTGGCCTCGGTCAGGTGATGGCGCGCCTCTTCCGAGCCCGCCTCCATCTCCTTGGCTAGCTCAACCTCTTCCTTAGCGGTCAGCAGGTTGACGCGGCCGATCTCCTTGAGGTACATCCGGACCGGGTCGTCGAGAGCCACCGAGCTGACCACCTCGACTTCGGTCAGGGTCTCCTCCTCGTCGTCCTCCTGGTCCGCCTCGGCGTCGGCCGTGACGGAGATCCCCATCTCCTGGAAGGCCGTAGCAATACGGACGAGGCCGTCGGCATTGCCCTCGATCGAGGGGAACGCCTTGACGACGTCGTCAGGGGCCAGGTAGCCCTGGTCCTTCCCCTTGAGGATTAGCGCTTCGGCGCTCAGTACCAGCGGGTCGACTTGGACCCGCGCCTTTACCTTGGTCACCCGGCTTTTCTACCCAGATCTTGACGGATTGAGACAGCGTTCGTCTAGTGTTTCCTTAGTTCGGACTGCGACGTTATAACGTTTCCCAATAATGCACGGTTACGATTTCGCCATTTGTGCGATTTCTGCGCCATTAGCCGCCGAACAGGGCCGTCGAGCCGCGACGCTCGAGAACCCGCCCCGAAGGTGTGTTCGACCGGCCGTGGCAGACTAGCTGACGTGCGAGGAATCGCCGAGGTTGCCGACCAGGAGCTCCTGTGGATCCAACCGGCAGCCCGCAAGCGTGAGCACGAGCTCCGAGCCGGCGACGATCTCGTGGCGACCCTGCGCTTCCAGCGGGGCACCCTGGCCGATGCCGAGGCCGACATCGCCGCGTTTTATCCGCGCTGGACCGGCGGCGGCTCGCTCGAAGTCGCTGATGGAAACGCGCTGAAACTGGCATCGGCGAATTTCTGGCAATCGGAATGGGTCCGGCTGGACAAGGATCAGCCGGTAGTTCGGTTCAAAGGCCGGCATGGCATCGTCAAGGCGAAAGGCGCAGTTGAAGTCCAGGCCGGCGCAGGCGAACGGCCCGATCTGCCGCTGCTGATTCTTCTGGGTTGGTACTTGATTCTCCTGCACGCCGACGATGCCGCGGCCGCCACGAGCGCCTCCAGCGTCGCCGTGATCAGCAGCACTTAACCGCAACTAACTTCTTCCAATGGCAGCGGTGCGCGCGATTTCTCAACGCGAATTGAATCGCGCCCTGCTTGCCCGGCAGTTCCTGCTCGAACGCTCCTCGCTGCCGCTGGTTGAGACACTCGAACGGATTGGCGGACTGCAAACCCAGTACGCGCCGTCGGGCTACATCGGTCTCTGGTCGCGTCTCAACAACTTCCAGCGTGGCGCGCTCACGTCGGCGCTCGAGCGGCGCCAGGTGATCCAGGGCACCCTGCTGCGCAGCACGATACACATGGTCTCGGCGCGGGACTACCCGCTCTTCCTGGCTGCGGTGAAGCAGGCGCGCCAGGAATGGTGGCGACGCACACGGAAGGAGTTCGGCGCGATTGACATGGAGGTCGCGATCGCGGCGTTCGGCGAGTACCTCCGCGGCGGCCCGCGTCGGGCCACCGAACTGAAGGAACTGCTCGCGGCACGTGGCTACCCGGCAATTGCGTGGAATGGTGTCGCGCAGTGGGTCGATATGGTTCGCGTTCCGCCTTCGGGCACCTGGGACCAGCGACGCGCCGACCTCTACGCCCTGGCCGAGACATGGGTGAGGTCGACGAACGTGACGGAGGCCGCCGGACTCGAGCACGTGGTGCGCCGCTACCTCGGCGGGTTCGGACCGGCGACGGTTCGCGAGATCGCCGATTGGGCCGGAATCCCGCCCACAAAGCTGGCTCCGGTGTTGAGCCGGATACCGTTGCGCCGATTGCGCGACGAGCAGGGTAGAGAGCTGCTCGATCTCCCTCGGGCGCTGCTGCCCGATGCCACGACCCCGGCGCCGGTTCGCTTCCTACCGACGTGGGATGCGACCCTGCTCGTGCACGCTCGGCGGACGCAGATCCTTCCCGAGCGCTTTCGCCCGCTCGTTTTCAACACCAAGACCCCGCACTCGAAACCCACCTTCCTGGTGGATGGCGCCGTGGCCGGATCCTGGCGTTACGAGGGCGGCGGCATCGAGCTCGAGCCCTTCGAACCGTTGCCCAGGCGGGTCAGGGAGGAGGTCGAGGCGGAGGCCCGCCGCCTGGCGGCCTTCCAGGCGGATTGAAAAAAGAATCGGCGCCCCATCAAGGCTGAGGGGGCGCCGACTTCCGAAGGTCGAACTTAGCGGTTTTGTCCCGGCTGCGTGGGCCAGGTCGTCGGCTTGTGCTCGGGCTGCGAACCGCCCTGCTTGCCGGGCCACTGCTGGCCAGGCTGGCCACCCTGCTTCTGGGGCCACTGCTGGGGTTGCGGTTGCCCGCCCTGCTCGCTCTGCCGTTTCTCGCGCTTGCTCATCGATTCCTCCTGCCGAATGAGTTCGTACTCGGGACCGAAAATCGGTCGCCGAGTGCATCGACTATATGGCGGTTTAGGCCCCCACAGGTGAACGTCGGCAAGATTTCACGCGTTGCCGCAAGTCAGCCACGGGTCGAGCCGGATTCACGCAACGCGGGGCCGCAATCCGCTGGCAAAGCCGTCACGGCCGTGTGAAACGCCGCAGGATTCGCGCTAGCGGGAGCGCGATTTCCGGCGGAGTCGTTCGTGCACGCTCATCAGCGTCTCGCCGCGATGCCGGCTGCCCGGACGCGGCCGCGTCGGCGGTAGGCGGCCGCCCCACCAGAGCAGCAGGCCGATGCCGACGCCGAGCAGAACAAGAAAGATGATGGGGCCCGCCACGGAAGGGATCGCCTAAAGGATAGGCTCGACACCCCCTCCCCAACCCTCCCCGCAAGGGGGAGGGAGGATCCTTCCGGGGGGAGGGATTGGGCGGGACTGACCTCAACAGTCAGGCGCTGGCTGCCGTGTCGGACGTACCGGTCGTCGGTGTCGTCGGCGCATCACCGTGCCCGTGCGGATGCTGGTGCCAGTAGCCGCCGTATCCGCCGGGACCGCGGCCCCATGGCCGCCAGAAGACGAACCGGAACAGCAGGAAGCCGATCAGGAATACCCAGAACAGGCCGAACAGCGGGAAGAATCCAAACCCGTAGTAACCGGGATAGATGGCCCTGCCGTCACCGCCTGTCGTCGTCACGATCTGCGCCGTTTGGCCGGCGTGGTAGGCGACCAGCCCCACGATGGTTGCAATGCCGAGCGTCACCAGTCCCCAGATCCACGCAAAACGCTGATTCATGTTGCTAACCTCCTTGGTTCTGCGATTCATCATTCCCAACACTTGTGAAGGGGCTGTGAACGAATCGCGAGCGGGGAGGGAGCTATCCCGCTTCGAGGTGCTCGGTGATCTGGTTGACCAGGCGCTTGAAGAGCTCGCGATCAGAGGTCGACAGCCGGGAAATCGCGGTCATCATCCTCCTGGCGCCGAGCCCGAACAATCGAACAAAAAGGCGATCGCCTTTCGAGGTGAGTTCGAGCCAGGTTAGCCGGCGATCCTCGGTATCGGGCACCCGTTTCAGGTAGCCCGCTTCCTCGAGCCGATCGAGCAGCGGAACGAGGGTCCCGGGCGTCACACTTAGCCGGCCGGCCAGCTCGCGTCCGCTCATTCGGCCCCATCGGCGGATGGTGACCAGCGCCCTGAACTGCGCCATGGTCAGATCCAGGTCCATGAAGAAACCGGACGTATCGGCGGCCATCGCGGATTGCTGCCGATGAATGGCCTCCATGATCGAGCGCAGCTCCGGATCGACCGGGTGCTCCGGCCAATCGTGGCCGCTGGGTCGGTGTGGCCGGCCTTTCAGCCCGAGCCGGGATCTGGACGTGACCATTATGGCTTGTGCTTAGAGTTTATCGAACCACTTGAATTAAGTCAATCACTTGACTTGGGTCAATGATTTGATATCATCGAACGGCATGCGCGGCCTGCTCCGGTTATTGCTGACTTTCCTGCGCCCCTACCGGGGCCCGGTCGCCGTCGTGGTCGTCCTGGTTCTGGCGCAGTCGATCGCCAACCTTTATCTACCCAACCTGAACGCCGACATCATCAACAACGGGGTTTCGAAGGGCGATATCGGCTACATCTGGCGTACCGGCGGCCTGATGCTCGCGCTGGCAGTGGTGGTCGGCGTCCTCGCTATCGTCGCCGTGTGGTTCTCGTCGCGGGCCTCGATGGGTCTGGGTCGTGACGTTCGACGGGCGGTCTTCGCGCGGGTGCAGGAGTTTTCCGCCCGGGAGATGAATCGGTTCGGGACCCCCTCCCTGATCACCCGTAATACCAACGACGTCCAGCAGGTGCAACTCTTCGTCCAGCTGGCCCTGAGCATCCTGGTGACTGCGCCCATCATGCTCGTCGGCGGCATCATCCTGGCGATCCGCGAAGACGTCACGCTCTCGAGCATCCTGGTGGTGATCCTGCCTCTGATGGTGGCCGTCATCGGCACCCTGATGTATTTCGCCATCCCGCTCTTCCAGTCGCTGCAGGTCAAGATCGACCGGATCAACCAGGTGTTGCGGGAGCAGATCACCGGCGTGCGGGTGATCCGTGCCTTCAACCGCACCCCCTATGAGCGAGACCGATTCGAGACGGCCAACGAGGACCTGACCGGCACCGGCCTGCGGGTCAACCGGATCTTCGCCCTGGCGCTGCCCTCGCTGCTGCTGATCATGAACCTGTCGAGCGTCGCCGTCGTCTGGTTCGGCGGCCACTTGATCGACAGCGGCCAGATGCCGGTTGGCAACCTGATCGCCTTTCTCGCCTACATCCTGCAGATCATGTTTGCGGTGATGATGGCCGTCATGATGGCGATCTTCATTCCTCGCGCGGCGGCCAGCGCCACCCGGCTCGAGGAGGTGCTCAACACGCAGCCCTCGATCGCCGAGCCCGCCAACCCGGTCGAGCCGGCCCGGCTGACGGGAACCGCCGAATTCCGTAAGGTGACCTTCGGCTATCCCGGCGGCGAAGCGCCCGTGCTCCGCGAACTGTCCTTCGAGCTGCGCCCGGGCGAGACCACCGCCGTGATCGGCGGCACCGGTTCGGGCAAGACCACGCTCCTGAACCTGATCCCGCGATTCTTCGACGTCACCGCCGGCGCGGTCCTCGTCAACGGCGTGGACGTTCGGGAGCAAGCGCTCGAGGGCCTCTGGAGCACGATCGGGCTCGTCCCCCAGCAGGCCTACCTCTTTCGCGGCACCATCGCCGACAACCTGCGTTTCGGCAACAGGGAGGCAACGGAGGCAGAGCTCTGGCACGCGCTCGAGGTGGCGCAGGCGCGCGACTTCGTGGTGGCGCTCCCCGAAAAGCTCGACGCCCCGGTCGACCAGGGCGGCACCAATCTCTCGGGCGGACAGCGCCAGCGGCTGGCAATCGCCCGCGCCGTCGTGAAGCAGCCGCGGCTCTACCTGCTCGATGACTGCTTTTCAGCACTCGACGCCGGCACCGACGCGCGACTGCGCACCGCGCTCAAGCAGGAGGCCAGTGACGCGACCGTGGTCATCGTCGCGCAACGCGTCAGCACCATCCTCCACGCCGACCGGATCGTCGTGCTGGACGCCGGCCGGATCGTCGGCATCGGAAACCACCGCGAGCTGCTGTCGAGCACCGACGCCTACCGGGAGATCGTGGAGTCCCAGCTCGGTGAGGAGGCGGTGGCATGATCGCGCACGGACCGGGTGGACACGGCGGACCGGGCGGACCCGCCCGGCCTGCGCCGCGTCCCGCGGTGCGCGGCTTTGGTGGCGGCGGCTTCGGCGGGATGCAGCTGCCGGCCCAGAAATCCAAGGACGTCAACAAGACACTTCGGCAGCTCCTTCAACGGCTCCGTCCCGAGTGGATGCCGATCGCCGTATCGGCCGCTCTCGCCCTGGCATACGTCGCCCTCTCCGTGATCGGGCCCAAGATCATCGGCAACGCGACGAACGTGATCTTCAACGGCGTGATCGGCCGGTCGCTGCCGGCGGGGCTCACCAAGGCGCAGGCCGTCGCCCAGCTTCGCGCCCACGGGAAGGGGCAGATCGCGGACCTGGTGTCCGGCGCCAACGTGGTGCCCGGTCAGGGGATCGATTTCACGACGCTCGGGCAGATCCTGGTTCTGGCGGCGCTGGTCTACGTCTTCGCCTCGCTGTTCCAATGGGTGCTCGCCTACATCATGGCCGGGGTGGCGCAGCGCACCGTGTTCGGCCTGCGCCGAGACGTGGAGGACAAGCTGGCACGCCTGCCGCTGAAATATTTCGATAGCCACCCCCACGGCGACCTTCTCAGCCGGGTCACCAACGATATCGACAACATCACCACGACGCTGCAGCAGGGCCTGAGCCAGCTCCTGACGTCGATGCTGACGATCGTCGGCGTGCTGGCGATCATGGTCTGGATCAGTCCGCTCCTCGCCGTGGTCGCCCTGGTCACCGTGCCGCTGTCGATCGTCGTCACCCTGTTGATTGCGCGACGGTCGCAGACGCAGTTTGCCGCCCAGTGGGCGCGCACCGGGGACCTCAACGGTCACGTCGAGCAAATGCACACGGGCCATGCGCTGGTGCAGGTCTTTGGCCATCGGCGCAAAGCGATGGAGGACTTCAATCAGCAGAACCAGGCGCTCTACGAGGCCAGCTTCCGCGCCCAATTCCTGTCCGGCATCATCTTTCCGGCGATGGCCTTCCTGGGCAACGTCAACTACGTCGTGATCGCCGCTGTCGGCGGCTTCCGGGTGGCGACCGGCACCATGACGCTGGGCGACGTGCAGGCCTTCATCCAGTACTCGCGGCAATTCACGATGCCGATCACCCAGCTCGCCAGCCAGCTGAATCTCCTGCAATCCGGCCTGGCGTCAGCGGAGCGCGTCTTCGAATTCCTCGATGCGGAAGAAGAAGTCCCGGATGCGGCAACCGTTTCCTCTCCGCTGGCGGGCGAGGGCCAGGGCGGCGGGTCCGTTGCCCTCGAGCACGTGTCGTTCCGCTACGAACCGGAGAAGCCGCTGATCACCGACTTCAACCTGGAGGCGCGACCCGGCCAAACGATCGCGATCGTGGGACCGACCGGCGCAGGCAAGACGACGATTGTCAACCTGCTGATGCGCTTCTACGAAATCGACGCCGGTCGCATCTGCCTCGACGGCATCGATGCCGCCGACCTGCGCCGCGAAGATGTGCGCCGAGTCTTCGGCATGGTGCTGCAGGACACCTGGCTCTTCACCGGAACGATCCGGGACAACATCGCGTACGGGAAGATCGGCGCGTCGAAGGAGGAGATCCTCGCCGCGGCCCGGGCGGCGCACGTGGACCAGTTCGTTCGCACCCTACCCGACGGCTACGAGACCGTCCTCAACGACGACGCCTCGAACATCTCGGCCGGGCAGAAGCAGTTGCTGACGATCGCGCGCGCCTTTCTTGCTGATCCGACGATCCTGATCCTGGACGAGGCCACCAGCAGCGTCGACACCCGGACCGAGGTCCTGATCCAGCAGGCGATGGCGCGCCTCCGCCAGGGGCGGACCAGCTTCGTCATCGCGCACCGGCTGTCGACGATCCGCAACGCGGACAGCATCGTGGTGATGGACCAGGGTCGCATCGTGGAGCAGGGCACCCACGACGAACTCCTCCGCCGGCACGGCTTCTACTACACGCTCTACAACAGCCAGTTCACGGACGCGCTCGCCGAAGCAAGCTAGGCCAGCGCGTTGGCGCGCAGCCGTTGCGCCATCGCCGCGATCACCTGCAGGGCCAGGCCCTCATTGGCCTTGATCGCATCGCGGAATTGGGCGTGGCTGAGCACCATGGCATCGACCGGTCCCTCCGTCACCACGGTGGCGGTGGCGGGTCCCTGGTCGAGCATGCCGATCTCACCGAAGAAATCGCCGGGCCCGAGCCTGGCCGCCGGTTTCCCCGCGCGGGTGACGTTGACGTTGCCACTCACCACGATGAAGAAGGACTCGGTCGACTGGCCCTCGCGGATCACGGTCTGGCCCGGCCTCAGGCTGACCTCGTCGATCCGGCTTGCCAGGAACTCGAGATCGCGCTTCGACAACGCCTTGAACAGCGGCACCTGGGCGAGCCGATCGACTTTGGGATCCGGCACGAGCGAAAACATACACCATGCTCTACGTCACCTGGAGGGTCACCGTGATCATGTGGCTCGTTCCGCCGCTGGTTCCGGTAATCGTGAGCGTATAGGTGCCCGTCGACGTCGGCCGGCTGGTGGTGACGGTCAAGACCGATGAGGTCGTCGCCGGATTCGGGCTGAAGTTCGCACTGGATCGGTTCGGAAGTCCGCTGGCGCCCAGCGTCACCGTCCCGGCGAAACCATTCAGCTGGTTGACCGTGATCGTGTAGGCCGTCGAGCCTCCACGGCGGATCGACTGGCTGGTTGGCGACGCGCTCAGCGAGAAGGCCGGGGTGGCTGTGACGAACGTCAGCTGCGCGACAAACGTCGCCCACTCGCAATTGGTGCTGCTGGCCCCCGCGTATTCGCCGACGACCCAGACGGCATTCGGCGTCGCGGGATCGAGTGCCGCCCCGTTGTAATCGCCCCAACGCATGAAGCAGGTGTAAAGCCCCTGCCCGGGCTGGATCGTCTGTGGCGTTGCGACCACCTGCGGGGCCGAGCCGGCGGGTTGCCCCGTGATCCGTACCCCCACGTAATCGGACGTCGACGAGATGTTGTAGACGAGGAACATGTTGCCCGCGGTATCCATGTGGACAGCCGGGTAATAGAGGTCGCGCGCCGTCGCCCCGAGGTCGAAGTTCTGATTGACGACCGCTCCCGCCGTCGATAGCTGGATGAGACGCGGGCACGGGCGGACCGCCGTGTCGCCCGGCGGGGTGCAGGCATCGTTACCGACCGTCCAGAGCAGGCCGTTCTCGAAGACGGTGGCGAGGAAGCGGTCGTCGTTGGTCTGGATGGAGCCGGGCAGGCCGGGTTGATCAGCCGCCGGCGGCTGCGAGGTGCCCGCGATTCCGGGATCCGCCTCATTCCAGGCCAGGGTTCCGTTCGATGCGTCCCCGGTCAGCGAAACCAGGCCGACGGAGGGATAGCCGGCATTACATCCGGAGTACCCGCAGTCGCTGTTGTTGTACGTCATGAACTCGGTGGCGGTGGCAGAAAGCTCGATCGCGGGCACGATGCTCACCCGAGACGGGTCGGGACCGACCGCCTCGCCTGGAATACTGCTCAACCCCTGGAGCATGGCGGCCTTTCCGAACACCCAGGTCGAGGCTCCCTGGAAGAGGGCGGCGTTGAGGAAGTCATTGAACGAGATCGCAAACTTGTCGGTGCTGACCCCGATCTTCGGCTGATCGTGCGTGACGTTCGGGTTGTTGTCGGCCGAGTAAACGCTCCACGCCCCACTCGGGTCGTCGGTGGCGGAGACCGCGAAGACGAGCACGCTGCCGTATGTCGGCGCGATAAAGGCGACGCCCGATGCGAACCACCGTCCGCTGAAGGCGTCGTAGAGGACGCGAGGATCCGAGAAGGTATAGCCGGATGGAACCTTGAAGAAGGCGTTGAGGTCGAAGATCTTGACCAGGCTTCCCGACTTCGTCCACACGGTTCCGCTGCTGTTCACCATTTCCAGGAGGAACTGCGGCCCGGCGGCGATCTGGGGATCCGGCGGCGTGACCGCCTGGTCGTTACCGAGCGCGGCGACCTGCTGGCTGAGCGTGACCCCGGTGAAGCCGGTGAGCACCTGCTCCGTCGCTACGGTCGCGACCGTGGAGCCGCTGGCGATGCCGGACGCCATGACCACAGGTACCGCGGCCGGTCGCGATGCATGGTTGAGCGCGGAGACCGGCCGGAATGGATGCAACCCGTGGGCATGCGTAACCGAACGCGGCAGTTTCTTCACGCTGACGGCACCTGCGGTGAGAGCGGCGACGCGACGGAAATGCGGACCACCGCCCGCGCTACTGGCGGATGCGTTGATGACGGAGAGCGAGGACGCGGCGACGATGCACGTGGTTAGAACAGCGACGGCGCCAGAACCAAACCGATTGTTCATTTGATTCACCCCCGCCGGGCGCCTGCCTCGGCGCGGGGATCATAAAGCAGGCTCAGCCGCTTGACAAGAGGGTCGCGGATCTTCACGACGAGCGCAGCGAAATGTACTTCAGGACGCGTGCGTCATCCGCAGATAGAGCATGCCGCGCGCATCGAGGTACGTGGCGGTGGGGGTTTCCACGATCCGTGCAATCACGGAGGTACACGACGGACAGCGCAAGACCGCGCCGGGACCACGGACGAACGCCATCAGGGTCGCCATCATCGAATCCGCAGCACAGCCCGCGCAACGCGCGACCGCCATCGTCATGTCGTGGCCAAAAATCTGCTCCAGCTCGCCGGCGATCGCGTTCCCATCGACCATCAATTCGGTGTTCATATCAGCGGTCTCGACGTTCATCGTCGTGCCTCCTTTAACTTCCCGTCGGGCCAAAGCGTTCGGTGTGCACCCGATCCGCCGGCAGGCCCATCCCAACCAGCAGGTTGGCGACGGACTCCACCAGCAAGGTCGGACCACACACGTAGGTGCGAGCGCTCGTGCCGAAGGGCGTGATGACCTCGTTCAACATCGCCGCGTCGATGCGCCGCTGGTAGCCGGTCCAACCTGCCGGAGCCTGGCGGGTGAAGGTGATGAGCACCTCCAACCCAGCGACACTCCCGGCCAGCTGGTTGAGCTCGTCTCGATAGATGACATCGTCGGGGGTTCGGCAGCTGTAGAGGAGCCGGGCCGGAATCGTCGAGTGCTGCGCGGCGCGGTGACGGAGCATCGCCATCAGTGGCACGACGCCGGAGCCGCCACCGACCAGCAGTAGCGGGCCGCCCACCGTGACGTCCCAGACGAAATACCCGCCCACCGGGCCGCGGAGTTCGAGCTGGTCGCCCTGCATCACGACGTCGTGCAGGTAGGGCGAGACCTCGCCGTCCTGAATCAAATCGACGGTCAGCTCGAGCTGGCCCGACAACTCAGGTGGCGAGGCGATCGAGTAGCTGCGCTGGGTCTGGTATCCGTCGGGAGCCGTCAGGCGGAGGTCGATGTGTTGACCAGGCCGGTGTCCCGCCCATTTGGGAAGCGCGACGTAGAAGCTCTTCGTCTTCGGCGTCTCGGGCTGGATGGTCGTGACCGTCCCGAGCTGCCATTCGAGCGCTGCCACCGTCAGTCCCCGCTGTAGCGCTCCTCTTTCCAGGGGTCGCCATGGATGTGGTAACCGAGCGATTCCCAGAAGCCGGGGTCATTCCGGTCCATGAACCGCAGCCCCCGGATCCACTTCGCGCTCTTCCAGAAGTAGAGGTGCGGCACCACCAGGCGGGCCGGACCGCCGTGCTCCGGAGGCAACGGTTTGTCGTCGAACTCGTAGGCCACGAAGCCCTGGCCGTTGATCAGCTCGTTGAGGGGAACGTTCGTGGTGTAGCCGCCGTCGCTGAAGGCCATCACGTACTGCCCCGCGGGGTCGACCTCCACACCTTTCAGCAGCGTGTCGACGGTCACGCCCCGCCACTTTGTGTCCAGCTTGGTCCACTTGGTGACGCAACTGATGTCGACCGTGACCGTCTCCGTGGGCAGCTTCTGGAACTCCGGCCAGCTCCACGAGACGGGCGACTTGACCAGGCCGTCGATCCGAAACGACCACCGATCGAGCGGCGTGTGCGGCGTCGGCCCGGCGGAGAGCACCGGAAAGTCCGTCACCAGGTACTGCCCCGGAGGAAGGCGCTTCTCCACCTCCGGCGGCCGCCGACGTCCGAGAAACCCACGCGAAATCAACCGGGCCATGCTGTCCCTCCTTCCTTTCCCGCACTATGACAGGTATGCAGATGACAAGCGCCGTCGACGAGGCGGAAGGTCGGCTGCGCGGCATCATCGCGAACACGCCGCTCCAGACCCTGAAACGGCTTTCCGAAACGTTCGGCGCCAACATCCTGGTCAAGCGCGAGGACCTGCAGGAGGTTCGCTCGTTCAAGATCCGGGGTGCCTACAACAAGATCGGTGCCCTGACGGTGGAGGAGCGCAAGCGACCCATCGTGTGTGCCAGCGCCGGCAACCACGCCCAGGGAGTGGCCTGGGTATGCGCCCATCTGGCTATCCGCGGCACGATTTTCATGCCTAGGATCACGCCGGTCCAGAAGATCGAGCGGGTCGAGCACTTTGGTGGCGAGCACGTAGAGATACGGCTGGTCGGCGACTCGTATGACGAGGCGAACCAGGCCGCCCAGGAATACTGCAGGCAGAGTGGCGGGATTTTCGTCCACCCATTCGACGATCCACAGACGATTGCCGGACAGGGCACCGTGGCCAAGGAGATCCTCGATGCGACCGAGGGTCACGTCGACCTGGTGGTCCTCCCAGTGGGGGGCGGCGGGCTGGCGTCCGGGGTCGCATCCTATATAAAGGAGCGCGATCCCTCGATCGTGGTGGTCGGCGCCGAGCCGGCGGGATCTCCCTCGATGGTCGAATCGCTCCGCCTGGGCCGCCTGGTCACCCTGAGTGAGATGCACACCTTCGTCGACGGAGCGGCGGTGCGCACCCCGGGGCGCCTCACCTTTGACCTTTGCCGGCGTTATGTCGACCGCGTCGTCGCGGTGCCGGAGGGCCGGGTCTGCGCCACCATGATCGAGCTCTACCAGAACGAGGGCATCATCGCCGAGCCGGCCGGCGCGCTGTCGATCTCAGCCCTGGAGGATGCCGGGGTGACGCCAGGGAAGACGGTCGTCTGCATCCTGAGTGGCGGCAACAACGACATCCTGCGCTATCCCGAGATCATGGAGCGCAGCCTCGTCTATCAAGGCCGCAAGCACTATTTCATCATCGAGTTCGCGCAGAAGCCGGGGCAGCTGCGCCAGTTCGTCGACGATGCGCTCGGCCCGACCGACGATATCGTCCGCTTCGAGTACATCAAGAAGACCAACAAGGAGCGCGGTGCGGCCCTGGTCGGCATCGAGCTCAGGGACAAGGCCGACCTGGCGCCGCTGTTGCAGCGGATGGAGGCGATTCAGCTCAACGTCCGGCGTCTCGGCAGCGAGGAGCTCCTCTATGACTACATCGTCTAGCGAAACTCCCTCCCCGTTGTGGGAGGGTCGGGAAGGGGGTCTAAAGATCGACCGCCGCGAGCCGGTGGTAATCATCACTATCGATCGGCCCGAACGGCGAAATGCCGTCGACGGCAAAACGGCGCGCGAGTTGTCCGCCACATTTCGGGGCTTCGACGCCGATCCGGAACTGAGCGTCGCTGTGCTGACCGGCGCGAGTGGCAACTTCTGCGCCGGCTTTGACCTGAAGGCGCTGGCGGAGGGCACCGGCCCCGAGGTGGGCGAAGGCGATGGCCCGATGGGGCCGACCTACCTGCGTCTCGGCAAACCGGTGATTGCGGCGATCGAGGGCTACTGCGTGGCGGGCGGGATGGAGCTGGCGCTCTGGTGTGACCTACGGGTCGCCGCCACCAACGCCGTGCTTGGCATCTTCAATCGCCGCTTCGGCGTTCCCCTGGTCGACGGCGGCACCGTGCGGCTGGCTCGATTCGTCGGCCAGGGATTGGCGATGGACTTGATCCTCACCGGCCGACCGATCGGCGCTGAGGAAGCGGAGCGCCACGGCCTGGTCAACCGATTAGTCGAGCCCGGGCGCGCGCTCGACGAGGCGATCGCGCTGGCGCAGCGGATCGCGGGTTTTCCGCAGGCCGGACTCCGAAACGACCGGCTGTCGCTGCTCGAACAGTGGGGCCTGCCGCTCGATCGAGCGCTGGAGAACGAGCTGCGATGGGGGAGAAAGACTATGGAGAGCGGTGAGGCGCTTGCGGGCGCCCGCCGCTTTGCCAACGGCGAGGGTCGGGGCGGTACCACGTGAGCCGAACCAACATCGAACTCGATGACCGACTCGTGGCAGAAGTGATGCGCCGCTACCGCCTCGCAAGCAAGAAGGAGGCGGTTGACCTCGCACTGCGTTTCCTTGTCGGCACGCCGCTGTCGCGTGAGGAGGCCCTCGCTCTCGAGGGCTCCGGCTGGGAAGGAAACGTCAGCGAACTGCGCCGACCTACGATTAGGGGCCGGGGAACCACTCCTTGAAGGAGGAGGCCAGCGCCGGATCGCCGTGCACCTCGACCCCGTTCTCCTCGGGTTTGCCCCGACCCATCAGCACCCAGTAGAGTCCTTCGCCCGGCCCGCGCAGCGCGACATCGGCTTTGCCGTGTCCGGACTCGCTCGCAGCCTCGCCGGCCTGGGCGCGAATGATCCACTCCCCCTCGCCGTCGGTGCGATGAATGTGGAAGCTGGCGGACTTGCCCTTGTGCGGCGACCGCTGGTGGAGCCTGGTCATCAGGTTGAGGCTGTCGCCCAGTCCGCGATCGATGAACCACTCCGGGATGGGGATCGCCCTCCCAATGGCGGGCGTCAGGTCGTGTCCGTGGATGATGTACTCGTTGAGGCGCAAGCCGCGCACCACGGGCAACGGCACCGTTCCGAATGGCACCGTGAGAATCGTCTGCGGCGCGGTTTGTATCGCCTCGCCGATCGCCGCGACCGTTTGCTCGGACTCGTGACGTGCCGCCGCCTTCAGCCTATCCGGCTCCCAGGTCGAGAGGGCTTCAAACCGACGCTGCCGATCGGCGCGGTCGATCGGTAGATCCTGGCCGGCACGATCCCTGCCGATGGCATCGAATAGGATGCCGCGGAAGAGCTGGTCGCCGGTCGTCACATGGGCGACGACATGAGCCGGCGTCCAGCCCTCGCAGAAGGTGGGCTTTGACCAGCCAGCGGCGGGGATGGCATCGACCGCTTGCAGGTACCAGTCTCCCGCCTGCCGCAGCCGGCTCACCTGTGGCTCCACCACTCAGCAACCTTACCTCCGCCGGGCGGCGGGCGTTAGCAGCACACCGACGGTGATCAAGAGCGCGACGAAGATCGTGAGGTGGTAGACCAGGTCGCCCGGGCGCGAAACGCTGCCACGGACGATGAAGCTCAGGCCGACGATGACCCCGGCGAGGGCGAACAGCGTCGTGGTCAGAGCCAGCCCCCAGCCGCCGGCCGGCCGCGCCAGCAGGGCGAGCGCGCCGCCCAGCAGCACTCCCGCGATGATCGCCTCCGGAATCGCGGCACCGGTGAAGGGTTCGCCAGGGATCGTCGTAACGCCGAGGGGAATCCCGACGTCAAAGTGAATCAAGGACGCCGTAGCGAAGGTCGCCGCCTCGAGCATCATCAGCACGCCGATTGGCCTGGAGGTCACTGGGCCATCCTCCTAGGTGACCGTAACCCGGCCGATCATCTGCGGGTGGATCGAGCAGCGATAAGCGTAGGTACCGGGCTTGGTGAAGGTCACCGTGTAGGCGTATCCCGCGTTGTGCAGGCACGAGTCGAAGCTGCCGTCGTTGGCCGTGACGCTGTGCTGGTTACCCTGGTCCTGCCATGACCAGGTGACGGCCTGACCGGCGGGCACCGAGATGTCTTTCGGCGCGTAGGCGCCCACTGTCTGCGAGTCTGAGACGACCGTGACCGTCGTGGCGGCCGTCCCCGTGCTTGCGCCCTTCGGCGTGCAGTTGCCCGTGAATGGCCCCGAACAGGCGGTGACCGCCACGGCGGCGACCAGCGTGGCGATCAGAAGTCCGGTGAAACGTCGCGTCCGAATCCATGCCTCAGCTTTCATAACGGTCGCATCATCCGGCGATGCCGCCCTCACTGTCGTCCACCAGGCGAGGTGACTTTCGCCTGCCCCCGGGGTCGTATCTCTCGTTCCGATGTACCGCCGGAGTTGAGGCGGAAATACCACGGACGGCTAACGCCAACGGCGACGCGGGCCTGTAGCGTATGTCGCATGGCGAAACTCCTATCCGGAGCGGCTCGCAGCGGATGGATAAAACTCGCCACCCAGGTGGTAGCGCTCGAAGTCATCGTCCTGGTCGGGACGCAGTTTGCCAGCCGCTTCCATCCGCACAGCCGCCCGCTGGATTGGGTCGGGTTGGCGTTGCTCCTGCTGGCCGGCGGGACCATCGGCCTATCGAAGCGCTGGCCGATCGGGGCCGCTGGCGTCGCACTGGCTGCGGTCCTCGCGTATCACCAGCTCGGCTTCTCGCCCGGGTCCATCGACCTCGCGCTGATGGTTGCGCTGTTTCGGGCCGCATCCCCACCGCGTGTCTGGCGCGCGGCTACGCTCGGCGCCATCACCGTGATCGGCTATGCGGTGGTCGGCCTGTTGAGTCCGGGCGGCCTTTCACCGGAGGCGCTGCTGCTTGGAACCTCGGCCGTTCTTGCCTCGCTGGGTCTCGGTCTGGCCGTGTCCGGCCAGCGCGCGTATGCCCGGCAGAAACGCGAGGAAGAGACCGAGCGCCGGGTCACCGAGGAGCGGCTCCGCATCGCCCGCGAGCTGCACGATGTCGTTTCGCACAGCATCTCGACCATCAATGTCCAGGCGGGCGTCGCCGCGCATGTCATGGGCGAGCGCCCCGAGCAAGCCCGCGAGGCCTTGCTCGCGATCCGGGATACCAGCAAGGACACCTTGCGGGAATTACGCGGGATCCTCCAGGTGCTGCGTCAGGTCGATGACGTCGAGCCGCGAGCGCCGGCGCCGGGACTGGCCCAGCTCGACATCCTGGTCGACACCACGAGCCGAGCCGGAGTGCCGACCCGGGCGACGATCGTTGGCTCGGCGCGCCCCGTCCCGCGCGCCGTCGACCTCGCCGCGTATCGGATCATCCAGGAGTCGCTCACCAACGTCATTCGGCACGCCGGCCGGGCCTCAGCCGAGGTCACGGTCGCCTACGAGCCGGCCATCGTTGTCGTCGAGGTCACCGATGACGGTCGAGGTCCGGTGGCAGGCAGCCAGGGCGATGCCAATGGTCACGGCATCGCCGGCATGCGCGAGCGGGTGAAGGCGGTTGGGGGCGAGCTGGAAGTCGGCGCCCGAAATGGTCGCGGCTTCCGGGTCCGTGCCACCATGCCGACCAACGGAGGGACGCCGTGATCCGGGTACTGCTGGCCGACGACCAGGCCCTGGTGCGCGCCGGCTTCAAAGTCCTGCTCGATTCGACCGGTGACATCGAGGTCGTGGGGGAGGCAGCCAACGGCGAGGATGCGGTGGCGCAAGCGCGAGACAAACGCCCGGACGTGGTGCTGATGGACATCCGGATGCCGGTCCTCGACGGCCTGGAGGCGACCCGGCGGATCGTCGGTGATCCAAACCTCAATGGCGTCCGGGTCCTCATCCTGACGACGTTCGAGGTCGACGAGTACGTGTTCGAGGCGTTGCGCTCCGGCGCCAGCGGCTTCGTGGTCAAGGACATCGAGCCGGCCGAGCTGCTGCAAGCGATCCGGGTGGTGGCGCGCGGCGATGCCCTCCTCTCGCCCGGTGTGACCCGCCGGTTGATCGCCGAGTTCGCCACCCAGCCGGGACAACGGCGCGCGGCGGCGCCGCACCTCGATGTTCTGACCGAGCGGGAGCGCGAGGTGATGGCGCTGGTGGCCGCCGGCCACAGCAACCACGAGATCGCGGCCGAGCTCTACGTCAGCCCCGCCACCGCCAAGACACACGTAAGTCGGGCGATGTCGAAGCTGGGCGCGCGAGATCGGGCCCAACTGGTCGTTCTCGCCTACGAATCCGGGCTCGTCACTCCGCGCGTCCACCGGCCCGCCGGCTGAGCGCTGCCGCTGGCGACCTGGGCGTCGAGCAGCTTCACGCACGTATACAGCGTCCGCAAGTGAGGCACCGACACCTCCAGACGATCAGCAAGCTCGACGACCGATCCGACGAGCGCATCGATCTCGAGTGGCCGACCGGCCTCGAGGTCCTGCAGCATCGAGGTCTTATGGGCGCCCACCCGCGCGGCGCCGCGAATTCGCCGGTCGATGCTGACCGGGATTTCGATACCCACCCGTCGAGCAACGGCATCAACCTCCTCCATCGCGGCACGCACTACCGGTTCGGCCATCGGATTGCCGGCGATCCCTACCAGGGTCGCCCGCGTCAATGCACTCATCGGGTTGAACACCGCGTTGCCGAGCAACTTGACCCAGATCTCGTCACGAATCTTTGGCTGGACCGGTGCCTTCAATCCGGCCTTCGATAACGCCTGGGCGATCGCCAGACATCGTTGACTTTCATCGCCGTTGAGCTCGCCCAACGAGAAGCGATCCCCTTCGACATGGACCACGACGCCCGGAGCGACCAGGTTGGTAGCCGGGTAAACGGCGCAGCCGATCACAAGGTTTGGGTCGATCGTTTTGCCGATCGCGCCGCCGGGGTCGACCGTCTCCAGGTGGATGCCGTCCAGCTCGCCGCCGTGACGCTGGAAGTACCACCACGGGATTCCGTTCTGGGCGCTGACGACGGCGGTGTCATCGCCGAGCGCTTTGCCAAGTTGTTCCGCGATCGGCGGCAGGCTGTGGGCCTTGAGGGTCAAAAAGACGGCGTCCGCGCCGGCCAGCACCGAGAAGTCGTCGGTGCATTCCGGATGGACGGTAAATTCGTCATCGCCCTCGATGATCCGTAGGCCGTTCTTGCGCATCGCCTCCAGGTGGGGGCCTCTGGCGATCAGGACCACGTCCTCATCGGCCTTCGCCATCCGTCCGCCAAGAAATCCGCCAATGGCTCCGGCGCCCAGGACGGCGAATCTCATCGGGGATTCAGTTGCTCGGCGACGAAACGCCGCTGGACCTTGCCGGTCGGCGTCCGAGGAATGGACTCGACGATGTGGACCTTCTTGGGAATCTTGAACTCCGCCAGCCGTCCCCGGCAGTAAGCCATCAGCTCTTTTTCCGAGACTGGCTGCGAGAGGACCACTGCGGCCGCGACTTCTTCGCCCCAGGTCGAGTGCGGCACGCCGAAACAGACCGCTTCCTTCACTGCCGGATGGGACTCGAGCGCCTCGTCGATCTCGCGAGGGGCGATCTTCTCTCCGCCTCGATTGATCAGTTCTTTGATCCGCCCCAGCAGCCGAAGGTACCCATCACCGTCGAGGGTGCCCAGGTCGCCGGTTCGAAACCACCCGTTGCTGAACGATGCAGCATTCGCTTCGGGGTTGTTCTCGTAGGCGTCGATGACATTGGGTCCGCGGATTCCGACCTCCCCGGCCTCCTCGGATGGGAGCATCGAGCCAGCCTCGTCCAGCACGGCGATCTCGACCCCGGTGCCGCGACCAACAGAACCGGGGATGCGGCGCCCAGGTGGCAGCGGGTTGGACGACATCTGATGACTCGCCTCGGTCATGCCGTAGGCTTCCAGCACCGGAACTCCGAAGCGCTCCTCCATTCGCGACATCAGCTCGGGCGAGAGCGCGGAGCTGCACGACCGTACGAAGCGCAGCCGCTCCGTCCCAGCCGGGCGCTTTTCGGCACTCCGCATCAGGATCAACTGGTGTGGAGTGGGGGAGGCGGTAAACCAGGTTGGGCGCACCTGACGCGCGATCGGCCAGAACATCATCGGAGCAAATCGCCGGGGGACCGCGAGGGTGCCACCGGATGCCAGGGTCGCGAGCGCGGACGCGAGCAGACCATGCACGTGAAACAGGGGCATGACGCAGAGCGAGACATCCTCGGGGCCAAGACGGTAGTGCTCGACGATGTTGGCGACCGACGCCGTGAGGTTGCGATGACGCAGCGGCACGCGCTTTGGGCGGCTGGTCGTTCCGCTGGTGTGCAGCACGAGGGCAGTGGCATCGGGTGACCTAGCTAGCTCAATTTCCCTCCCCCGCTTGCGGGGGAGGGTAGGGTGGGGGCCTTTGCTCTCCAGCCCCAACCTCCCTGCGTCATCGATGTCGGCTTCGATCACCGTCGATCCCTCCGGCAAAGCCCGGCGCGCATCCGCACCGTCCCCGGGCGGCACGAGTAAGAATCGCGCGCCGGTGTCCTCGAGGAAGAAGCGGAACTCGGCCTCTTTGTACGCCGAGTTCAGTGGGCACGCCGTCGCCACCCGAGCCGTCGCCAGGAACAGGACGATCGCCTCCGGTCCATTGGGAAACACCATCGCCACCCGATCGCTGGGCCGAACCCCGCACGAGACCAGCCGAAGCGACGCGTCATGCACCATCTCTCGCAATTGCGCGTAGATCAGGGTTGGTCCATCGGGCACGGCGATGGCGGCGTCCCGATCGCGACCACGATCGAGCAGCGCATCGACGGTCGACATGTCGATCAGTGTGACAGGATCAAAACCATGGCCGTGAGCTGGACCAGTTACCTCAAAAGCCTCGAATGCACGTCGTGCCGAGGCGAACTCGACGCTCGCGACATCCATGGTGTCTGCCCCAAATGCGGCAAGGTCTTGTTCGCTCGGTACGATCTCGCGGCTTTGGGTAAGGCGACATCTCCGGACGATCTCCGAGGTCGGCGCTGGGACATGTGGCGGTACTGGGAACTTTTGCCTGTTGACGACCCGGAGAATGCCGTGACGCTTGGCGAGGGCATGACGCCGCTGCTCGATGTCGACAAGCGGCTGGCTGCTCGGCTCGGCTTCGCCGACGGCCGGTTGCGCATCAAGGACGAAGGGAAGAACCCGACCGGGAGCTTCAAAGCGCGTGGGATGGCCGCCGCGATCTCGCGGGCAAAGGAGCTGGGCATTCGTGAGGTGGCGCTACCAAGCGCTGGCAACGCGGGCTCAGCGGCTGCCGCCTACGCCGCCGCCGCGGGCATCAAGGCGCATATCGCGGTTCCGCGGGATGTGCCGCCTCTCAACCTGGCGGAGATGCGCACCAGCGGCGCCGATGTGCTCCTGGTCGACGGCCTGATCGACGAGGCCGGGCGCGTTCTGCACCAGCACGCCGCCGAACACGGCTGGTTTGAGCTGAACACCTTGAAGGAGCCGTACCGGCAGGAGGGCAAGAAAACGCTTGGATTCGAGCTGGCGGAGCAGGGAGGCTGGGGACCTGGCTGCCTCCCGGACGTCATCGTCTTTCCGACCGGCGGTGGTACTGGGATCGTGGGGATATGGAAGGCGTTCGAGGAGCTTGGTGCGCTGGGATGGATTGGACCCAGCCGCCCGAAGATGGTGGTGGTCCAGTCAACCGGCTGCGCGCCGCTGGTCCGAGCCTTCGAAGAGGGCGCCGACCACGCGAAACCATGGGAACGAGCCGCCACCATTGCCGCCGGCATTCGGGTGCCGTCCGCTATCGGCGACTACCTGGTGCTAAGGGCGGTTCGGGACAGCGGCGGCATCGCTGTGGCTGTTGGCGATGACGAGATCCGTGTGTCCCAAAAGGAAATGGCCCGCGAAACGGGCATCTACACCAGCCCGGAAGGCGCCGCCACCTGGGCGGCATTGAAGACGCTACGGCATCGAGGATTCGTGGGCGGGGGCGAAGACGTGGTGCTCTTCGCCACCGCGATCGGCATCAAATACCCGCGCCGTTAGCCGCCCGCTGTGACGGATCCGTCGCAAGGTCGAACGTAATCCTTCTCGGCGACCATCGAAGCCGTGGGGCGTATACGACTCTCGCTACGCGCAAAGATCGTCGTCCCGTTCGTCCTGGTGGTGGCCCTGGTGGGCATCATCGGCACCGCCGCCGTTACCGCCCTGGTCACCAGTGAGGCGGTCGCGGAGTTCAACGCGAACTTACTCCGCGCCAGTTTGCTCGCCAACGATCACCTGTCGCTGGTGGAGGCCGCCCGGCTGACGACACTTCGGGCCGTCGCCGCCACCACCGGGGTGGCGGAGGCGACGTCAAGGAAAGACTCCGCCGCATTGGACCGGTTGCTCACGCCCGTGATCGCCAACGCCGCGGTTCCACCTCTGCGTCTGCACGTGCTCGATGCAAAGGGCCGGGAGCTGATCGTCGTTGGCCCCGATGGCCCGGCGTCCGCCTCAACGGCGAGCGACACCTTCGTTCCGGAGCCAGCGGTGGCCGCGGTGCTGGCTGGAACGATTGATGCCCAGGGCGACAAATTTGTCTTCCTCAGGACCGAGCCGACCGGCACCATTCTGTACTGGACTGGACCCATCCGGAGCCTGAACGGACAGGTGATCGGCGTCGCCGTGCTGGGTGAGCCGTTATCGGCCATCGCCGGCAGCATCCGATCGTCGGGCGCTGCCGATCTTACCTTCTACGGATCGACCGGGCAGGTGCTCGTTTCCACGCTTTCGTCAACCAGCGTGCTGCCGGGAACAACCCTGGGCATGATCCAGCCAGACCGGCCCGTGCGGTTCAACCAGTCGTCCGGCGGCCGCGCGTACATGAACCTGCTCAGCGACTGGACCATGCGCAAGATGCGGCTCGGGTACGTGGCCGTCGCTCTCGACACCGCCCAACTGCAGGCTGGGCTCGACCAGCTGCGGCTGATCCTTCTGATCCTCTTCACCACGGCGGCTCTGATGACGCTGGTAATCGGTTTGATCCTGGTGGGTGCCATCAGCCGGCCGGTCCAGCAGCTGGTCGGCGCGATGGAGGCGGTTGCCGGCGGAGACCTGGACCAGCGCGCTCCGGCAGGATCCTCAGACGAGATCGGTTACCTGGGACGGGTCTTCAACCTGATGACGGCCGGCCTTCAAGAGAAGACCCAGGCCCTGGAGGACACCTACTTCGCCGCCATCGAGGCCCTCGCCCGTGCCATCGACGCCCGCGACCCCTACACCTACGGACACTCCGCCCGGGTCGCCGCCTACAGCCTGGAGATCGCGGACGAGCTCGGCTTTCCACGAGAGAGGCGAGAGGGTTTGCGCCGGGCGGCCTTGCTGCATGACATCGGAAAGATCGGGGTCGAAGACCACGTGCTGCGTAAGGCCGGCGCACTCAACTACGCCGAGGCCAGGCAGATGCGCGAGCACCCGGTGATCGGCCATCAGATGTTGAAGGATGTCCCGTTCTTGCAATCCAGCCTCAGCGGCATCCGCCATCACCACGAGCGCTGGGACGGCGCGGGCTATCCCGACACGCTGGGCGGTGAGGCGATTCCGATGCAAGTTCGGATCCTCAGCGTGGCCGATGTCTTCGACGCGCTGACCTCGGACCGGCCCTACCGGCAGGCTATGTCAACGGAAGAGGCGATCAGTCAGATCAGCCGCGAGGCTGGCGCCCAATTCGATCCGGTGGTGGTCGCGGCCTTTGAGGCCAGGACGGATCGGCTCATCGCCATTCTCAAGCAGCAGCGCGCGCACGAGGCCGGCGCTGCCGAACCCACCGCACCGTCCGATCGCTTGGCTCTGGAGAAAGCCTCGTGAAAGGGCTTCGCTCGTTCGCCCGACGTGGGGGTGCGGCCCT
>Ga0209689_1000320_pt1 | contig 31763 bp, 32 predicted proteins | sample GraSoiAngelo_149_FD_187119 | JGI IMG/M metagenome (GOLD analysis project Ga0209689, IMG submission 187119) | Grasslands soil microbial communities from the Angelo Coastal Reserve, California, USA - 14_1009_09_30cm (SPAdes) (version 2) | ecosystem: Environmental > Terrestrial > Soil > Grasslands ... | reverse complement strand
CACGTGCGCGGCCGTCCAGGTCAACCGAGCGATGTCGAAGCGCTGATCGGGGCAGCAATTGTGGAAGCGCTGCGGGAACGCGGCACGACTGTGGACGGCGCGATGCACGGCGTTTTTGATGAGAAGAATAACTTTGCCGCCGGTCCGAAAACCATAAGTGACATTTGGGGCCTCATTCCTTTTGAAAATTATCTGGTCACAGCGGAGCTCACACCCGAGGAGATCAAAGCAGTGATGGAAGAAGTTTATGCAAGCAGGGAGCCGCGAAACCTGCTTGGGTTTGAAATTGAAACCGAAGGAGTTGGTTATGAACGGCGAATCACGGCCATGCGACTTGCCGATGGGCGCACACTTGAGCGCGACAAACGTTACTCGATCGCCTTCAATACCTTCGATTCGCGCAGCGGCGGCCACCGCTTCATGAAATTACGCGCACTGCTCGAGACGCCCGCGACGCGCTGCACTTTTGATCCAGTCCAGACGCGGGACGCAATGATTGATTATTTCCGGCGCCACCAGGTCGTGCACAAGGTCGGCTCCCAAGGCCACCGCGCTGCGGCTTAAATTTACTCGAGATTACGGTTGAAAATGGCCGCCGTTTCGATTGCGTATCTGCCCATGCGCGTTTTCGGAATTTCCACCGTCATTCTATTGTCGATTGCCCATCTTGGCTGGTCGCAGGTAGATGTTCCATCGTCACAAACCGCGAAGTTGCCGATGTATCGCCCGATCCTGCTCGGCACCGGACCCGATGCTTTAGTCAACCGAATCGACACCGCCGGATTGATTCAACAAGGGCAAAAGGACGCTGCGATCATGTTTTCCTGCTTGGTGAAGAAAGACGGCTCGGTCCTTTCGGTCTCGACTTATCGGGGCACCCCCGATTCAAAATTGCTGGAGCAAGAGATTCTGAAGAAACTGTCGGCCGCGGCGAATCCGAAATTTATTCCCGCGATCTACAATCACATGCCAGTGGGCGCGATTTATTATGGAACTGTGACGTTCGCGATTGTGGACAACAAACCGCGGCTGCGCATTTTTTCGAATCAGGAACGCGCGGAACTCGCAAAAGAAAGCGATTTTATCGGTCCACAACCATTTTGGGGAGGCGATTCGAAGTTCAGCGGCTTTCATTATCCGACCGGTGAAGATGCGCCGGTGCAGGTCGACGGGTCAGCCGAGCTGCAATTAAAAGTAGATGCAACTGGCAATTTGCAAGATCTCAAGCTCGTGAGCGAGCAGCCGCCATTTCTCGGATTCGGCGACGCTGCATTCGAAGATATGAGCAAAGCGAAGCTTATTCCTGCGTTCCGCGATGGAAAACCGGTGGCGTGTGACGTGAAGCTCCCGGTTTATTACAAGGCGCCAGGGTTTTAGCAGACCTCCGGTTTCCATTGATCCAGCGAGGCAGCTGCAGGTGTGAAACGCCAAATCATTCGAACAACTTTTTTTCGACGGGAGCCGATCCTATGCGCCCGCGAGCTGGTCGGGGCGGAGCTAATCTGGGGGACCTGCGCCGGAACAATTGTCGAAACCGAGGCGTATTTGGCGGAAAACGATGAAGCCTGCCATACTTTCTCACGTCCGAGCGCTCGCGCATTCATCGAGCGGAACAAACCTGGCGCGGCTTATATTTATTTCAGTTACGGCGCGCACTGGATGTTGAACGTGCTGGTGAAGGGTGCAAGCAATGGCTTCGTCTTGATTCGCGCGCTGCAGCCGCTCCGTGGAATCGAACTAATGAAAAAACGGCGCGGCGTTGACGATGAACGGCGGCTTTGTTCCGGCCCGGGTAAACTGACCGAGGCATTTGCTATCACCAATCGACATCATGAAATGAATCTCTGCCTCGATCCGCGCCATTGCTTCGCCTGGTCCTCCGCAGAGGATGTCGATGTTGTCGCCGACGAACGAATCGGCATCACGCGATCAGCGCATCATCCCTGGCGATTTACGGTTCGGGGCAGCAAATTCGTCAGCGTTCCAGTTCGCTCGTTGACTCGGTCGTCGATTGATCGAAGTTCTTCGCTTTGATGAATCGGAATAGGAAGCGTGTTTTGCTTGGAATGAGCGGCGGAGTCGACTCCAGTGTTGCCGGCTATTTACTGCGCGAGCAAGGCTACGACGTCATTGGGGTGACGATGAAAGTCTGGCCACAGGACTGCATCTCGCGCGCGGAGGACAAATGCTGCGGTCCGCAAGCGGTCGCCGATGCGCGCGCCGTCGCCCATTCATTAGGCATTCCCCATTACGTGGTCGATGAAGCCGACCAGTTTGAGCGCACGGTGATCGATTATTTCACGAGTGAATATCAAGCGGGTCGGACGCCGAATCCCTGCGTCATGTGCAACGAGAAACTCAAGTTCGGTAATCTCTGGGGCAAAGCCGAAGCGCTTGGCTGCGATTTCATCGCGACGGGCCATTACGCCATTATCGAGCATCACCGCGATCGCGCGGTTTTGCGCAAAGGCATCGATCCGCGCAAAGACCAATCCTATTTTCTCTTCAGCCTGCGCCAGCCGCAGCTCCGCCGCGCGCTGACGCCGCTTGGAACAATGCGTAAACCCGAGATCAGGAAAATCGCGCGTTCGTTAGGCCTGAAAGTCGCGGACAAGATCGACAGTCAGGAAATCTGTTTCGTGCCTGGAAATGATTACAAAGCCTTTCTTCGGTCACATCTCGGCGAAAACGAATTTCATCGCGGCGAAATTTACGATGTGGAGGGAAACTTTGTTGGCGAACATGACGGGATCGAGCTGTTCACGATTGGGCAGCGCAAAGGACTTCCCGGCGGGTCAGCCAAGCCCCGTTACGTGGTAGATCTCGATGCGGAGACAAACCGCGTAATTGTGGGCGATGTTGAGGATTTGGTTTGCGACGAATTCGAAATCGACCGGACGAATTGGATTGCGCGTGAGCTTCCCGATGAAGATGTCGATGCGACAGTGAAGATTCGTTATAGCCATCCCGGCACGCCGGCGACCGTTACCTCGCTTGAGAATCATCGCGCTCGGATTCGTTTGCATGAACCGCAACGCGCGATCACCCCCGGACAGGCCGCGGTAATTTACGATGGTGACGTCATCATCGGGGGCGGTTGGATATGCCGGAGCGAGCCGCCAGGGCATTTCGAGCCGGCGAGGCGGACCGAATCGCTTGTTCCTGCCTGACAAATGGCGGTAAGAGTTCTGCTCGCGCTAAGCACGTTCCCGGATCGCGAGACCGCGCAACGCGTTTCAAATCAGGTCATCACTGAAAAATTCGCGGCTTGCGCAAACATTTTGCCCGCAGTCGAGTCGATTTACCGCTGGAAAGGCAAAGTCGAAACCGGAAACGAAGCGCTTGTTATTTTTAAGTTGAGCGAAGATCGGCAGTCAGCTTTTCAGGAAAAAATGCGCTCGCTTCATCCCTACGAAGTTCCCGAGATCATCTTCTTTCCAGTGTCCGATGGATTACCCGAATATTTGCGCTGGGTGGCCGACAGTTGCCGCTGAACATGACCGCTTTAACCGGTCATCCTTGTGAATCGTAGCGGCGTTTGGGTTTGCCGATCAGGTAAATACCGACGCCGATCGCATTCGCGATTGCGGTTACGGCAATAATCTTCACGGCGAAACTCAGCGGGCTCGGAACGTCGATGATCGGATAGACCGTAAAAAAAATCGCGGACAACGAGACGCCGGCGCCGCAAATCGCGGCGATTCGCAGCCAGATCGGCGCACCGGAACGAATCGCGCCGGCACCAAAAATCGGAATCGCGAACATCATGAAGTAAACGATCCCGTAGAAAACGTTGGCGGCGTTGTCCACCAATTGAAACGCTTCCTGAATGCCGGCGCCGATTTGACTCGTGACCGCAATCATGAGCGTGGTCGCACCGACGAAAATGATCGAATTGACGGGCGTTTTGTATCGCGGGTGTAGGCGCGAGAACCAGGCCGGCAGTAAGCGGTCCCATCCCGCAACCATCGGCAGTCGGGAGCTTCCAGTTACGTGAACACTAGTCGACGATATCGATCGCGCGGTCATCAATAAAATTCCAACCGAAGCGATTGCGCCCGCGACAGGAAACGAACGCAGGCCCAATCGCAATGTTTGCGGCACTGGACCGATGAGATCGATCGGGTTGTTCCCGATGAACGCCAGGACCGAGCTGGTGCCCAGAATAAACATCAATGCGATGACCGGCGAAGCTATGATGACTGAGCGACCGATGTCTCGCGCTGGAGCGCGCGTTTCTCCAGCCAGAATGGCGACGTATTCAAATCCGCTCAATGCGCCGACAGACAGTTTGCTGAAAATATTAAAGCAATAGAAGATCGACATCGTGGGCAGTGCGAGCTGGAGCGGTTGATAGCTTTTCAATTCGCCACGAACGAGACCGAGTAAGGGCAGGCAAATCAGCGCGCCGTAAACCAGAAGCATCGCGAACGCGCCAACATTGTGCAGCCATTTGCCTAACGACAAGCCACGAATACAGGTCCAACCGAGACCGGCGACCAAGGCCGAGCTGATTACCGACACGCACAATTTGCTGTTCGGCATCCAGGCAGCGCTCGGACCGATGGCGTAGGAGATGTTCGTGGTCGTGAACATTCCGCCCAAAGCGATGACGGTGATGGAGAGCAGCCAGACGTTCCACGCCACGATAAAACCGGCGAACTCGTTGAAGCCAAGTTTCGCCCATTGATAAATGCCACCCTCGAGCGGCATCCGGCGATTCAAGTAAATCACGACCGCGGCCTGCGGAATGTAGAAGAGCAAAATGGCGAGCAACCAGAAGAAGAGATGTGCTCGTCCAAGTTTCGCGGCGGTGCCGACCCAGGTTGAGCCGACTACGAAGAGAATTTGGGTGAGAACGAGGTCGAATAGCCCGAGCGGTTTCTTGAGCGATTCGCTGCGGGTTTCGACATTCTGCTCGGCGCGCTCAAGATCCGTGCTCACAACGGTCGCTTAAATCGAGATATCGATCTTAGTGTTCGTGATCCGCCTTTTTCGCCGGCGGCGGGACGTTGCGGAATTCGCGATGACGAATCTTGCCGCCGGCGTAAGCGATGTAGCTTCCAAATCCCAAAGTTACGGCGCTCAACAAGATCACTGATGCGACCAGTGGCGTAGCCGAACGCGGCCATTTCCGCGGCGCGACCAAGGCGAACGCACTCAACACCGCCAACCCATAAAAGAACCAAATGCAATCTTCGCCGCGGTCACGATGTTCATCGAGCCATGCTTGTCCCGGCTCATCGGCCATCGACAAAACACGATCGTAAGCCTGTTCTCCGAATTCATAGACCGGCCAGGCCGAGGCGGCGCTGACCATTACGATGATGAGCGTGACGATCTGCGCGTGGCGGCTTCGCAAAAAAAACGCGACGATTAATCCGAGCAATCCCATCGCCAAGCCATAGATCGGCAACGGATTGATCAGGACGTGAATATATTCGGGCTGACGTAAGTCGCGCAGAATGGAGTCGATCATGAATTCAGGAATTCCTAGACCCGGAATCCGGTTTCAACTTTTCGGCGATGGACTTTCGCCCGTTTGCGACATTTGTTTGTCTTCCCAATACGGGACATATTTTTTCCAATCGGCGGTGGTGAAATGCCACCACTCGACGCGCAAGCCATAGAAATTGTTGCGTGACATCGCCACCTGCAAAAGCGTTAAATGCTGTTTCACCAGCGGATCACGACCGGTATAACGTAGCATCGCCTGGGGCGTGAACTCGTCGAACTTGGTCGGCATGCTCGCGTCCTGACTCCAATCGTCCACCAATGTTGCGTCTACCGAAACGCCGTAGGAATGCATCGAGCCAAAACCTTTTTCCGGATTTGCGACGTATTGGTCCTTCGACGCGTATTTCCAGAGCAACTCCTGCGCTTCCTTCGGCCGATACGCGTCCCAAATTTTCAGCCGGTAACGAAACTGTTTGAGATAATTCTGCGCGCCAGCGAGCTGTTGCGCGACACTTGGCAAAATGAGGGCCCGCATTCCGCGCGGATACAACGGATGTCCGGTCACGTTATGCTCAGTCGCGTAGCGCAGATCGATCACGATGGTCGGATCGACCATGGCAATGTCGACCAGTTGCGGATTGGCTGCTTGAGATGTGTGCAAGGTCCACGTCGCGGCAGTGAAGATGATTGTGAGGCTCAGGCGTCGAGACATTGAGCCGGCATTATAAGCGCAAATCGACCCGGCGTTCAATCGCCAGCAACGGAGCTGGCAATGTCGGTTTTTGCGATGCGCTGCAAAAGAAGGCGTGCCGTTTCCTCCGGCACATTGAAACGCAGCTCGAGGTTGGCTGCCTGTCGGGTAATTTCCGGAGGCTGCGTGTAGAGGAGGAGGTTGGAATCCTGCAAACGCAGCCAGCGTTGCGGCTCGTTATGCAGAGTGCGCGCGAACTCCGATGCCGATTCCGGAGTTTTAAGTTTCAAAAACAAACGTGCCTTAACCGGATTTTGCAGGGTCAAGGCGAGCCCGAGCAACTGCGAATTTTCCAGCAACTCGGGCGCAAAAATCGGATGAAACATACGCGGCAAGTCAGGTGGACTCCGCGAGATCAAGCGCAGCGCGCTCTCGCGATCCAACGCTTCGAACCGGTCGAACAATTGCCCGGTAATTTTCAGGTCGAGGTCGATTCCGAGCCGGACCCTGACCAGTTCATCCACTTCAGTCGAGCTCCCTACGGCGAGGGTACTTGGACCGACGCGCGCCAGCGCAAGATCAGGTTTTTCCCAGACGGCCAATCCGCTAACCGTGCGCTTGTGAAATTCTTTGTCACTTTGGACCGAGCGGATGATTTGCGAAACATCGCTCTGGTTCTCAATCAGGATAAATTCGCGAACAGTCCCAATGTCGGAAGTGGTCGCCGCGCGGGTGATTCGCAATGTGTCCCGCGACAGATTGAGAGTTGGCACGTGCGCTGCCGGACCGATCAATCCGTTCCACACGTTCTGCCAGAGGTCGGGTTGGTCTTTATGCCAGCGTTTTGGCAAATCGTCGCGCTCAAATTGTCCGGTATTGATCGATAGAATCGCTTCGGTTTGCTGCGGCAGCCACTCGCGCTTGCGCGGCGATTTCGCGACTAGTGGTAAAATAATCGCCAGTAACGCGATTACCGAGACGACACTGAAATAAAACTGGCGCAGCTCCTGTTTGTCGATGCCCCGGGAGAGTAACGCGAGCTCGTCGTTGTGTTGCTGATGTCGATTCAACGCGACGCGATGTTTGCGCACGCCGCCGAGCAGATGCGGCGCATTCGGCGGTGCAATCCCTTGAGACGCAAGATGGCGTCCGATGTTGAGATAAGCCGGATTTTTTCGCTCCTCCACCACCTGATGATGTTGTTTGGCGTCGCGAACGGCGTCCTGCTGCGCGCGGATGTTGTCCCCGAAACCGCGATCGCGCATTTCATATTCAGCGCGAACTTTCGCGATATTTTTTTCAATCGCGGAAAGTTCTTCTTCGGCGGCGACGAGTTTCTCCTTGGCAATCCGTGAAGCGCCGCTGCTGCCAAGCCGGGCGCGAACAAGCTCGGCCCGTTCTTCCGGTAGACGTGCACGCCGTGCGCTGATGCTGGCAGTTTGCGCTTCCAGATCCGCCGGCGGCGGCGTGAGCGCCTGAAGCTCGGACAATTTTCTGAGCAACTCCTGGTCGGCTTCATCATTCTCGCGAATCCGGCGTTCAACCGCGTTCACCTCGCGCTCAGACAACTCAGCGGCGCTCTTGGCATCGTTGCGACGTTGCTGGATTGGCTTCTTCTCAGCCTCCAATTTCGCCATCGCTTCGCTTTGTTCTCTCGCGTTCGCTTGCCGCTGCGCCTCAACCTTTTTGATTCCCTCTTCGATTTGCGCGATGCGAAGAGCGACTTCTTTTTGTTCCTGCTCGAGCTTTTTCAGAGCCACAATCTCATTCCGCAGCTCGGGAAAATTCGCCGCCTGCGAAGTTCCTTCGCGCCCGAGAATGATTTCGCTTTTCTGGAGCAAACGTTTCTCGTGTCGCAGGACCATGCGCGTCCGTTGCCGCCGGATTTTCAATCCGATCTCGCGCAAGCCTGTGCGAATAAAACTCATCGCTTCCTACTCGTCCGATTCGGACAGTTTTGCCAGCACGCTGAAGTCTTCCAAGGTGGTTGTGTCGCCCGTGACTTTCGCGCCACTCGCGATTTCTTTGAGCAGCCGACGCATGATTTTTCCACTACGTGTTTTCGGCAACGCTTCGGCAAAGCGCACTTCATCTGGTTTCGCAATTGCGCCGATGTGCGTGCCGACGTGCTCGCGCAATTCAGTCTTCAAATCGTTCGAAGCGTCGACTCCCGTTTTCACGGTCACGAAAGCGACCACGCCTTGTCCTTTCAATTCGTCCGGCCTGCCAACGACCGCCGCTTCTGCGACTTTTGCGTGACTCACGAGCGCGCTCTCGATCTCCGATGTCCCGAGGCGATGTCCGGCGACATTGAGCACGTCATCGATGCGGCCGACGATCCAAAAATAGCCATCCTGGTCGCGCCGTGCGCCGTCGCCGGTGAGATAATTTCCTTTGTATTCGCTCCAGTACTGTTTTTGGTATCGTTGCTTGTCGCCGTAAATCGTCCGCAACATCGACGGCCACGGACGTCGGATAATTAGTTTGCCGCCGACATTCGCGCCGACTTCCTTTCCGTTCGGATCGACAACCGCCGGATCGACTCCGAAAAACGGAAGCGTGGCGCTCCCGGGTTTCGTCGGAATCGCGCCGGGCAAAGGTGTGATCAGGATCGCGCCCGTTTCCGTTTGCCACCAGGTGTCGACGACCGGGCAACGTTCGCCGCCGATCATCTTGTGATACCAAATCCACGCCGCCGGATTAATCGGTTCGCCGACGGTGCCAAGCAGGCGCAGCGACGACAAGTCGTGTTTCTTCAGCCACTGATCGCCCCAACGGATGAACGCGCGGATCGCGGTCGGCGCGGTGTAGAGAATGTTCACGCGGTTCTGCTCAATGATTCGCCAGAAGCGGTCCGGTTCCGGCCAATTCGGCGCGCCTTCATACATGAAAGTGGTCGCGCCATTCGCGAGCGGACCATAAACGACGTAGCTGTGCCCGGTCACCCATCCGACATCAGCCGTGCACCAAAAAATATCCTCGTCTCGAATATCGAACACGTATTTCGTGGTCGAATAGATTCCGACCAGATAACCACCGGTGGTGTGGAGGATTCCTTTCGGCTTCCCGGTCGAACCGCTGGTGTAAAGGATGTAAAGCGGATGTTCGCTATCGAGCGCTGTCGGTGGACAATTGTCATCGACGTATTCCAGCTCGCGATGCCACCAGACATCGCGGCCTTCTTCCATGTGGATTTGATTGTGCGCGCGCTGGAAAACAATCACGCGTTTCACCGAGGTCCCGACGCGGAGCGCGTCATCCACATTTTTCTTAAGCGGCACAATTCCGCCCCGGCGATAACTCCCGTCCGCGGTGATCAGTGCAATCGCGCCGCTGTCATGGATCCGGTCGCGAATTGAATCCGCGCTGAATCCGCCGAAAACAACCGAGTGGACCGCGCCGATACGCGCACAAGCCAACATCGCGATCGCAGCTTCGGGAATAGTCGGCAGATAAATAATGACGCGATCGCCCTTGCCGATTTTGTTTCGCTTCAAAACGTTTGCGAACCGGCATACTTCTCGGTGCAATTGCTGGTAAGTGAGCGTTCGCTTTTCGCCCGGCTCGCCTTCCCACAAAATTGCGGCCTTGTTGCGGCGGTGGGTGGTGAGATGTCGATCCAGGCAGTTCTCGGAAAGATTGAGTTTTCCGCCGATGAACCATTTCGCAAACGGCGCTTTCCATTCCAGGACTTTTCGCCACGGCTTTTGCCAGGAAAGCTCCTTCGCCTCGCGCGACCAGAATTTGTCCGGCCGCTTGATCGACTCGCGATACATTCGCTGGTATTGCGCGAGGTTCTTGATCCGCGCCTTCCGCGCAAACTCCTTCGCCGGTTTGAAGACGCGCTTTTCCTTTAAATGCGATTCGATGTTGCGGTTGTCGACCTTCATTGAACAATTCAGGCTAGCAACCGTCCGGTAGGCGCTCAACGGAAAGTTGCGTCCGTTTTCCGAATCGGCCAGCATTCACGCCGTGGCAAGTCCCGATCAGCTTCACCCTTTCGCTGTTCGCATCGGTCATTTCGCGCGACCGGTTTTGATCGCGGCGGCATATATTCTGCCGATCGGCTTGATTGTTCATGCAATCACATTTTGGGGCCGCGGCATCATCGACAGCGAAGCAATGGAGTTTGTCCTCAACTATTTGCAGAATCGGCCCTTCTTCGCCCAAATTTTCGATCCTCAAATTAACGACTGGGGGGCATATCAAGCGCGCGAGCTCAGTTATGTCTTCGATTTGATCGACGCCAGAGTATTTGCGGCTCTCCTCGACCATCATGTCCTCGTGTTCGTTCCGCTCAGCGGCGTCCTCGGATTAAGCGCGCTCAGCGCAGTTTATTTTTGGGGAGCGCGGAGGGTTCTCGCCTTGAATGGCGTCATGGCCAGCATGCTTCTCTCGTTGTTCCTCAGCTGCATCGTCGTTCAGGCATCCACGCCGATCCTTTATCGGTCGTCCAAGATCATCCTGTGTATCGCGCTGCTTGCATTCCTCTTTTACACTTTTTCCCTTCTTCAACGCGAAAAGCGCAGTGTCACCGCCTTAAAGGCCGCAGCTTTGTTTTTTCTTGGCCTGGTCATGGCGCTCTGCGATCGCCAGGGCTTCTACTACCTGATCAGCGCGACATTCGTGGTGTTGATCCTTTGGCTAATCGCGAAAGTGCGCGGACAATCCGCTGAGCGCTGTTATTTCCGTGTCATCTTCGTCAATGCAGCCGCTATCGGCGCGACAATTTTCTACAATCGCATTTTCGCGCCGTGGCTGATCTACGCCCTCAACGGCTACTGGCCAAATTTTTCCTATCAACAGCTGCCATGGTCGAAGCTTCTCGATCCTGCTTTGCCGGCGAAAACATGGCACCTCTTTCAGCAACAAGTCTCCTTCTTCTTTGGCAATGCTCCGTTTCTTGTGTTGGCTTCGATCATCGTCGTCGCAGCCATCGGGATTGCCTGGAAATGGCGAAGGGCAATCAATCGCAACCATTTAACCCTCCTCGCGGTCTCAGTTGTCTCGATCATCGCAATAATCGGCCTGCTGGCGACGATGATTGCGCCATCCGGCCGTTTATTCTATCCGCGATCATTCGTTTTGGTACTACACGTTGACGGTGCACGTTGTGATTCTCTTTGGAGTCAGCGCGTGGCTCAGTTTTCTCAGTCCGCGCGACCGCTCGCGAGTCAACCCGCTCATTTATGCCATGATCGCAATTCTGATTGCAGGTAACCTGCGAGCATACGTACATCAACGAGAAATCATGATTCACCCCGACGGATGGTTCGGCGGTCAGTACGCCCATTCGCAGGCGTTATTGGCACAGTTCGCGGCCGATCCGCCGCAGCGCGAAAATCTTCAATCTCGTTCCAGCGACTTGTTCCTGGATGACCAGGCTCACTTTCTGGAAAATGTTGAGCTCTCCTACCTGCATCTGACCGGCGCAACCCAAAGCCATTCACCCAGCCAGCCTTGAGGTTTTTGTTTCTATTCCGAAGCCGAACGTTAACGTTTCGGCATGTCTGATCACGTTTACAAAAAGATTGAGTTGGTCGGTTCGTCGCCGAACGGAATGGAAGACGCTGTTAAGAACGCGCTTGCCCGGGCAAAGAAAACCGTCCGCAACATGCGCTGGTTCGAGGTTGCCGAAACGCGCGGCTATCTCGAGGAGGGAATCATCGCGCACTGGCAGGTCACGCTGAAGGTCGGCTTCACCTTGGATGATTAACGTTGCAGAGGCGCCTGTGCCAAGCGCCTGTTTATTAGTTCGGCGTTCGCCGCGGCGAACGCCGCTACATCATTCTTCGTCCTGCGCTGCTTCGTATAACTTCGTCGCGCCGTAAATCAGGATCGCCGGTTTAAGCGCAAATAGCGCCAGTCGTACGATACCTCTGAGAATTCGCCCGATGCCCAGGCGATTTAAAACGAATCCCGCCAGCACCGCGTAAGCAAGCGACTGCGTCGGGTTCTGGCGCACGTACGTTTCCGTCTGGCTCAGAATTTCTTCGAAATGCTCCCGGGTATACCGTAGGCCGCGCTCGGCCAAGTCATCATGTTCTCTTTTTTCCATTTTGATTAACGATTGTCCGCGAGGCCGACTTGGTCAACGCAAAGTCAGCCAAATCGTTCTCGCCGCGGCTCCCGGCGGAAAATCCAGCGGTGTTGGTTGACGATGGAACACGCCGGCGCGACGTGATAATTTCAGACCATAACGGGCCATTCGTTCGAGCGCCTGCTCGTTTAGAGTTTCGCAATTGGTCGACACCAAAATCCAACCATTGCCGTCGATTAGTTCCAACGCTGCAACAATGAGCTCCTCCAAATCGCTCTCCACATGAAATGCTTCGCCGCCCTTGGTCCGCGAAAACGTCGGCGGGTCGAGAATGATCACGTCGAACTTTTCTCCTCGGCGCGCCAGGCGACGCAACACCGGACGGACATCGTCGGCAATAAACTTGTGTCCTTCAGTCGACAACGAATTGAGGACAAAATTTTGTCGGCCGCGTTCCAACGATTTCTTGGAAAGATCGACATTCACTGTCTGCGCACCGGCTGACGCTGCCGCCACCGAAAACGAGCAGGTGTAGGCAAAGCAGTTCAAGAGCCGTTCGGGCTTGGCTTGCCTGACGAACCGACGATTCTCTCGTTGATCGACAAACAGCCCGACCGAATACCCGGCGCCAAAATCGATCCCGAATTTGAGATGATGTTCGGCCGCAATCGTCTGCAGATTTTCGCCTTCATTGCCAAAAAGAAGCTTCGGCGTCTCACGCTCTTCATTCTTCTTCGGCAGGAACCGCGCGAACACGCGGCTAATCGGAAAATCCACCGACTTGGCCCATTCTTTTAGTCCCGCAATCAAACGATCGCGCGCGGCCGTTGTTCTGAATGAAATCAAAATGTCATGGCCGAACCGTTCCGCCCAGCCATTATCAATCGTGCAGAGCCGATGCGCATCGGTGCCTTCGGCGTCGAATGCGTCCAACAACCCGCGATCGATCCATTGGTCCTTGTTCATTCTTTTGTTATGCCGACTAGGTAGGGGCGATTGACTCAATCGCCCGCGGGCGGTTCAGTGAACCGCCCCTACCTACACATGGCAAGCGTTCAGAGCGTCACGATCCGCATTCCCGCGAGCACTTCCAATCTTGGACCTGGCTTCGATTGCCTCGGCGTCGCGCTTCGCATTTACAATCTTGTGGCCGTGTCACGCGCGACAAAACGTGAACCGCTCGCGCCGATCGTTGCCCACGCCGCAGATCTTTTCTTTAAGCGAACCAAACGCCGGCGCTTTGCATTTTCTTGTTCGGCTACAGAAAAAATTCCGCGCTCGCGCGGTCTGGGCAGCAGCGCCACCATTCGCCTCGGCGTTTTGCACGGTTTAAACGAGCTCGCGCGGCGGCCGCTTGATCGATTGTCAATCCTTCGCTTGTGTGCGGAACTCGAAGGACATCCGGATAACGCGGGGCCATCGTCGCTTGGTGGATTCACTGTTGCCCGCGGTAAAAATGTTCAGCGCTTTGAAGTGTCACCGCGGTTAAAGTTCGTTCTCTTGATTCCTGATTTCGAAATTCGAACAGCGGCGGCCAGAAGAATTCTGCCGGCGGACATTCCGCACACGGATGCTGTTGCGAGCGTCGGCAACGCCAGCGCGATCACCGCTGCATTCGCTTCCCGGGATTACGGAAATCTTCGGGGCGCCTTTGTTGATCAACTTCACCAACCGTTTCGCGCAAGACTGATCCCATTTCTACCGCGGGTCGTCGCCGCGGCTGAAAGGGCCGGCGCGCTCGGCGCGTTCTTAAGCGGAAGTGGATCAACAATCTGCGCGGTCACTTTGCAAAACCCGAAGAAAGTTGCCGCCGCGATGCGGCGTGCTGGCGCATCGACATCCACAAAGATTGCGATCACGACCGCTGACAATCGCGGCGTCCAAATCAGCATTCAGAAATCAGCAATCAGAAATTGAGATGGGTCGCACGGTTGAAAATTTGGAGCAGTTCGGAATCGACGTCGTGCTCGGGCGTCGCCGTGGGTTTCGCGCGACCGTTCTGCGCGGGATTCTTTACTTCTTGTCCTTCTTTTACGAGCGCATCGTTCAGCTCCGGCTTTATCTGTATCGGAAAAGAATTTTCCGCGAGCGCACGCTCGGCTGCCTTGTCATTAGCATCGGGAATCTCACGGTCGGCGGAACGGGTAAGACGCCGGTGGTGGAAAAATTCGCGCGGGCGTTGCAAACCGGCGGTCGGCGCGTCGCCATCCTGAGCCGCGGTTACAAAAGCGTGCCGAAGCCGACAAAACGAAATTGGTTCGATCGATTGCTGACCAAAGATGTCGATCCTCCACGCATCGTGTCCGACGGAAAATCCGTGCTTCTCGATTCTGTCACCGCCGGCGACGAGCCCTTCATGCTCGCGTACAATCTTAAAGACGTGATCGTCCTGGTCGACAAGAATCGCGTCAAAAGCGGTCGCTACGCGATCGACAAATGGAAAGTGGACACGCTTCTGCTCGACGATGGGATGCAATTCCTGCATCTGAAACATCGGCTCGACATCGTGCTCGTGGACCGACAAGCGCCGTTCGGCAACGAATTCTTGCTGCCGCGCGGCACCTTGCGCGAGTCGCCGCGGAATCTGCGACGCGCGAGTTACATCTTCATCACCAAGAACACAGGCGAATCGAATGAAAAGCTGATCGGGCGCATCCGCCGTTACAATCGCACCGCCGAAATCATCGAATGCGCCCACCGTCCGCTTTACCTCCAAAATACTTATACCGGCGAACGGCTAATGCTCGATCGGTTGCGTGGCGCGTTCATCGGCTCGATCTGCGCAATCGCCGCACCGGAGAGTTTCGAAGGCGCCTTAAAGAAGCTCGGTGCGAATGTCGACCTTTCACTGCGTTACATCGATCATCATTACTTCACTGAGACCGAAATTCGCAACTTCATCAATCGCTGCATCCGGCGCGATCTGGCGCTGATCATTACCACGGAAAAGGATGCCGTCCGCATGCCGCGATTGCCCGAAGCAGATGTAAAAGTGCCGATTTATTTCATGCGTGTCGAAATCGAGATCCTCAGCGGCCACGAGACCTGGGAGCATTGCGTCGCCCGTATCTGCACACCGCAGCCCATGTTGTCTCCCGAAAGATTCTTCGCATAGTTTTTTCTGAATTCGGCGTTGGACGTTGGGCGTTCGGCGTTGGACGTTTTCCTCCGCATGTCTGAAAAAGCCGAACTCGTCGTCGAAGGCAAAAAGCTTTCCGTCTCGAACCTGGACAAGGTGCTTTACCCGAAAGTCGGGTTCACCAAAGGTCAGGTGATCGATTATTACATCCGGATCGCGCCGGCGCTGTTACCGCACCTCCAAGATCGGCCTCTGACGATGAAGCGTTATCCGAATGGCGTGGACGCTGAATTTTTTTACGAAAAGAATTGCCCGTCACATCGGCCGAAATGGGTTAAGACGGCGAAAGTTTGGAGCGAAGGCAACAACCGGATGATGAATTATTGCCTTGCCCAAGATCTACCGACGCTGGTTTGGGCGGCCAACCTGGCGGATCTCGAGCTGCACACCTCGCTCGCGAAAAAGAAGGACGTCGCGCGCCCCACGATGATGGTGTTCGATCTCGATCCCGGCGCAACGGCCGACATCGTCCAATGTTGTCAGGTCGGCCTTTGGCTGCGCGATTTGTTAGGCGGAATGAGATTGAAATCATTCGCCAAGACGAGCGGCTCAAAAGGTTTGCAGGTTTACGTCCCGCTCAACACGCCCGCGACATTCGATCAAACCAAGGATTTATCCCGCGCGCTCGCGCAACTTTTGGAACGAGAACATGGAAACCTTGTGACCTCGAACATGTCGAAAGCGGTGCGAAAAGGAAAAGTGTTCGTCGATTGGAGCCAGAACGACGAACACAAGACCACGATCTGCGTTTACTCTCTCCGCGCCAAGGAAGAGCCGACCGTTTCAACGCCGGTAACCTGGGACGAAGTCGCCAATTGTTTGAAAAAGAAAAAAGCCGATCTCCTGAAATTCCGCTCCGACAAGACTCTCGCTCGCGTCGAAAAAATGCGTGACCTCTTTGCTCCGGTCGAAAAACTGAAACAAAAACTGCCGAAGAAGCGGAAGTTCTAATTGACGACGATGCGCAAAGTGAATCTGAAAGACGTTGAAGAGCAGGAGCGGCAGTCGCCCAAAGGAAAATTTGGACGACGATCGAAAAATATTTCGGTCGCGCTCGGACGTGATCCGGATTCACTCGATTTAATGAAGCGGCATCCGTTCGATCTCGCGCTGGTCAGCATTCCGAAAGGCAAATCGCTTTGTCCGTATCATTCGCATTCAGCCGAGTCGGAGCTTTACCTGGTTGTGTCGGGACGCGGAAGCATTCGCGACAAAGATGGATCGACAATCGTGACCGCCGGCGACGCGTTTTTCTTCGGGCCGGGCGATGCGCACCAGCTTACCAACGCCGGCGATGAGGATTTTGTTTATTATGTCATCGCCGATAATCCGCGGGGCGATTCCTGTCATTATCCCGACAGCGGCAAGTTCGCGGTCTGGAAGGAAGGAATGGACGAAGTCATCGTGAAAGGAAAGGAGACGGATTACTTCAACGGCGAGGAGTAGCCAATTGTCATGTCGAGCGAAGTCGAGACATCTCTAGCTATCTCCGAGTGAAACCAGAACTGAACCAACGGAAATAGTAAGAGATTCCTCCACTCCGGTCGGAATGACAAAAGCAGCATGAAAAAAGTAAACATTACCGAGATCAAAGAAGAGCCGTGGCAATCGCCGGGCGGAAATTACGCCGCGCATTTCAAAGGAATTTCCATTGCGCTCGGCCGTGATCCGGAGTCGCTCGATTTGGCCAAACGGCACTCATTTGATCTCGAATGGACGCGCGTGCCACCAGGAAAACACAATTTCCCGTACCACGCGCACTCAGCAGCATGGGAACTCTATCTGGTTGTGAGCGGCAAAGGCAGTGTACGCGACAAAGACGGAAAGACCGATGTTGTCGCAGGCGACGCGTTCATTTTCGGGCCCGACAAACCGCATCAAATTACGAATTCCGGCGAGGAAGATCTCATTTACTACGTGATCGCTGATAATCCGATCGGCGAATCGGCTTACTATCCCGACAGTGGAAAATGGAAAGTGAACAAGACGTCGGCGTCGGATCGGGTCGTGATCAAAAGTCACGAAACCGATTATTTCGATGGGGAGGAATAGCTGTTGTCATGTCGAGCCCGTTCGACTTCGCTCAGGACAGGCTCCGTCGAGACATCTCTCGCTATTTCCGAGTAGCCCGGACCTAACAGATAGAAATATTTAGAGATTCCTCCACTCCGGTCGGAATGACAGAATAGACAATCGCCATCATGGAATCGACCAAACCCGAAGATTTTCCGTATAAGACTTTCCTCAACATTCTTCACAAGCCGCTGGAGATTGTGGATGTTCAGAAGCTTGTCGATGCGTGCACGGACAAATGGTACAACCAAACTCTTTGTCAGGTGAACGACTCGGTCGTGCGGCTCGGCGTTTTGGAGGGCGAATACCACTGGCACGAGCATAATGACATCGACGAATTCTTCTTTGTTCTCGACGGCCATTTCCTGATCGATCTTGAAGACAAGGTCGTTGATCTTGGACCGCGGCAAGGTTTCGTGGTTCCGAAAGGGGTTCGGCATCGGACGCGCGCCCCGAAAAAAACCGTCATCCTTATGGTGGAGCGAGCCGATATCATTCCTACAGGCGATTGAAGTCCGAGCCGGACTGGCGGTATTCCGGCCGCGAGCCTCGAAAAAATGCGGGCGAGACCCCTGCCACCCCAGTATAAGGTCGACATCTTGAAAATTATTTCCGGCGGACAAACTGGAGTGGATCGCGCGGCACTCGACGTTGCGCTCAAATATCGAATCAAGTGTGGCGGTTGGTGTCCGGACGGGCGCCTCGATGAATCCGGCAAAATTCCGGATCGCTATCCATTGAAAGAATTGAAGCACGGCGGGAACGAGGAACGCACGTTGCGAAACGTGCACGACTCGGATGGAACGGTCGTGATTTACTTTCACGAGCTGGAGGGCGGGACCGGATACACTGTCGGCTGCTGCATTGAAGATCGACAGCCGTACCGATTAATCGACGCGGCGAGATATTCGCCGGAAGACGCTGCGACGCTGATGGTTTCATTCGTGTACGACCACGACGTCGAAACGCTCAATTTGGCCGGTCCGCGCGAGAGCGAGTGGGCCGGTGGCTACGCCTACGCGTTTCGGGCGGTGGATGTTTTTGTCAGCAGACTAAGAGCGAGCTGGAGACGAAGAGTTTGAATTACTCGTAGCGAAGCGCTTTCACCGGGTCGAGCCGAGCGGCGAAGTAGGCAGGAATAAGCGCGGCGAGGGAGCAAATCAGAAACGCGCTGATGCAGATGATAGTGACATCCTGAGGAATCACTTGGGCAGGGATCTCAGAGAATTGGTAAACTTCGCGCGGAAAAATTTCGATGTGCAATGTCGACGCAAGCCAGTGACTGAATTCATTGCGGTAGCGAATCAGCGTCATGCCGAGACCAAGGCCGGTCAGCGTTCCGAACAGGCCGACTACGGTCCCCTGTCCTAGAAAAACCCAGATGATCTGGGAAATGTTTGCGCCGAGCGCTTTCACAATTCCGATCTCGCGGCGTTTCTGAACGGTGACGGTGATGAGCGTGCTCATGATTCCGAACGCGGCTACGACGACGATGAAAAAGAGGAGAAAGAACATGACGTTGCGCTCGAGGCGCACCGCTTCGAAGAATTGATGATTCATTTCGGTCCAGGTTTGGGCGAATACCGGCGGCTCGAGAAATTGCTCCAATGATTCTTTCACACGATCCGCGCCGTAGGGGTCGTCAGTCCGAACGGTGATGCCGTGCAACGCATCGCCCAGATTATAAAGCTCCTGTCCAATGTAGATCGGCACGAGGATAAACTCGGAGTCATATTGGTAGCGGCCGGTCTCAAAAATGCCGGTAACGGTCAGATCTTTTGGCAAAACGACCTCGCGTAATTTATCGAGCGCTTTCTTTTCATCCGCGCCTTTCGCGTTCTCAAGGTTCTTAATCTCGTCGAGAATTTGCCCGAGATTTCCCGGGGAATAGATCGTCAGTTTGTCGCCAACATTAATGCGCAAGATGCGGGCGAGGTCGCTTCCGAGCACGGCCGATTCGCCGTCGAGATTGAGTTGGCCTTCTTTTATGAACTTGCGAATCGGAATCACTTTTTCTTCCTGGGCCGGGTCTATTCCGCGAATGATCGGCGCCAAACGCTGGTTTTGGAATTCGACTATGACCGGGCCTTGCACGAACGGCGCCGTCGCAACCACGTGCGGTGTGCTGTCGATCTTCTTCTGAAGCGTTCGCCAGTCGCGCATGACGTCCCCGCTTTTCACGAGAATGTGCGCGTCGAAATCAATTATCTTTTGCCGCAGCTCACGATCGAAACCGGTCATTACCGAAATCACCAGAATCAGCACAGTCACGCCGAGCGTGACGCCGATGATCGAGATCAACGTAATGATGGAGAGAAATGTGCGTTTCGGTTTGAGATATCGCAGCGCCAGGAAAAAGCTGAACGGCAGTTTCAAGTTGCCGTTATGTTGGCTGCGAACGCGGATGTTTACAACCCGATCGGGTGCCGCGCTTGAAAACCCCAGGCGTCGCGGCCATCGACGTGCCAACGCGGACCGACATCGCTGCCGTAGCGCAGATCGGTTGTGTCGAGACGCAGGCCGGCGATCATGGCGAACACGTGACCGTGGCGCGAGTAAATCGTGACCCAACGTCCACGGCCGCGTTCGCCGTAACGAAGAAAATCGCTCGACGGTAACGGTTGCTCGAGCATGCCGGCATAGTGAAGCGCGAACGAAACCGTGCCCGAACAATCGTAACCGTAATCATGAAACGATCCGTGTCCCCCGCCCCAAGTATAAGGTCGATTGCGAATCGAGTTCACCGCCCAGATTGCATGTTTGACGCTGTCGGGCGCGTTCGAGGGCGCGTAAGCAATTCCGTTCCGCAACACCGCGCGATTACCCGGAACCAAGGGGTGCGAACCACCGGCATCGAATCCAGGAGTAGTCGCTTCAGAATCGTATCCGTCACGTCGGATCGACTCAACCCCCCGAGTCGGTCGCGGCACGTAATAGGCGACTTGGATCGCCTGCGCACGCGCAGGTTGTCGATCAAACGTGAAGGGCTGAAGCGGCACACCATCGACCGTTTGTGCCGAATAAACAGTTTCGCGGGTCCGCCATGATTGCGCTTCAGACGAACAAACGAAGAGGAAGAGAAATGCACTAGCTGCAAAAAGAACTGGCCAGTAGTTAGGCGAAATTACCCTGCGGGGCTGTGACACGCCTGAGCGGAGAAGCTGTTTTCAGGCCAAAAGTCGACGCGGATTTATTTCAGCGCGTGCGCTTTTAGGTCTTCGAGCGTGACGAACTCGACGGCGGAGGCGTGGGTTGCTTCGAGATCGACCGGGGCGGCGCGATTGTGTTCGAGCGCGGATTTCCATCTGGTGACGCAAACGCACCATTTGTCGCCAGGTTTGAGTCCCGGAAATCCCCATTCTGGAACCGGGGTGACGAGGTCGTTGCCGTCGAGCACGGAGAAATCTAAAAATTCGCGAGTAACTTTTACACAAACCGTGTGCAAGCCGATGTCTTCGGGTCCGGTTCGGCAAAAACCGTCACGAAAAAATCCGGTTACCGGATCGCGACAACAGCATTTCAATTCGGTCCCAAGAACATTGGTTGGCATAAATCAGGCAAATTCCGGTTCCTCAGTCGAAACGGTCGATTCGCCTTCGCTTTGCCTCAGCGCCTGCTCGACTGCGCGCCAGGGAAGCATCGCGCATTTCACCCGCTGCGGAAATTTTCGGACACCGCGCATGACGAGGAGGTCGCCGAGCTTTTTCGGCGAATCGTTGTTCCCGGAGGTCACCAAATCGTGAAATGCGCGGAGCATTTCTTCGACTTCGTCTCGGCTTTTGCCTTTCAATTTCGTCGTCATCAATGACGCCGATGCCTGACTGATGGCGCAGCCGTGACCAGTGAACTTGATTTCCTGCAAGCCGCCGTCGCCGTTGAATTTCACCGCGAGATGGATTTCGTCGCCGCATGCGGGATTATCGCCATGCACGCGAACTGCAGCATCCGCGAGCTCTCCGAAATTTCGCGGACGCCGGGAATGATCGAGAATGACCTCCTGATAAAGTTCTTCGAGGTCGGCAAGCTCCGGGTTCATTTGAAAAAACCGACCGCTTTCTGAAGGATGTCGATCGTACGATCGATCTCCTCGCGAGTATTGTAGAAATAAAAACTGGCGCGCGAGGTCCCGGTCACCCCGAACCGGCGCATCAGCGGTTGATTGCAATGATGGCCGCCGCGAAGCGCGAGCCCGTAGCGGTCGGCAAAGGTAGTCAGATCGTGCGGATGCGCCGCGTCCATCACAAAGCTAATGACTCCGCCACGTTCTTGGGCCGTTCCAAGCACGCGCAGTCCGGGCACTTCGGCCATTCGCTTCAAGGCGTAAGTCGCAAAATCGACATCGTGCTGAAAAATTTGGGCGCGTCCGATTCCTTCAATGTAATCGATTGCGGCGGCCAATCCGATCGCACCGGCGATGTTAGGCGTGCCGGCTTCGAAGCGGTGCGGTGGTTGTTTAAACGAGCTTTTTTCCAAAGTCACGCTTGTGATCATTTCGCCGCCACCATGCCAAGGCGGAATTGATTTGAGAATTTCAGAGCGCGCGTAGAGAACACCGATCCCGGTTGGGGCGCACATTTTGTGTCCGGAGAAGGCGAGAAAATCGCAACCGAGTTCCTGAACATTGAGCGGCATGTGCCCGATACTTTGCGCTGCATCAACAAGAGTGACTGCGCCGACAGCGCGCGCTTTTTGGCAGAGATCGACCACCGGATTGATCGTTCCGAGGGAGTTAGAAACGTGAGTGAAAGCAAACATTTTCACTTCGGGCGTAAGCAACGATGAAAGTTTCTCGAGCGCGAGAGTGCCGTCGTCGTGGACCGGAACGAACCGCAATTGCGCGCCAATTCTTTCGGAGAGCAACTGCCAGGGCACAAGATTGCTGTGATGCTCCATCTCGGTGAGCAAAATCACGTCACCGGCGTGGAGAAATCTCCCGCCCCACGCTTGCGCGACCAGGTTGATGCTTTCGGTCGTGCCACGGGTGAATACGATCTCGTCCGCGCTCGTCGCGCCGATGAAATCAGCAACGCGCTGCCGAGATTTTTCGTAATGCTCGGTCGCCCGCGCGCTCAATGCGTGCAGGCCGCGATGCACATTGGCGTTTTCGTGTTCGTAATAACTTCGGACGACATTGAGGACTGCGCTTGGCTTCTGAGAGCTGGCGGCGTTGTCGAAGTAAATCAGCGGATGGCCGTTGACGCGCTCCCGCAGAATCGGAAAATCCTCGCGGAGCGCCGACCAATCCACCCGACTAATGGCCTCCTTGTGCATGAGATAATCTGCTCCAAGCCCCGGCTCGCGCCACTTTATTCGCAAGCGCCACTTTATTCGCAAGCGCCAGGATCGACATCTGCGCGACTTGTGATCTACGATGAGTCCCTCTCCAAGGCGTGCACCCATCGGATGAAGAAAACTGCGATCGTTTATTGGTTGCTGCCGGCGAAACCGGAACGCGAGCTATTTTGCGCGATTATCCGAATTTTCTGTCGCGAACTGCGCGCGCCGAATTTTGAGCCGCACCTGACTCTGTTTGCTGGATCGAGAGGTCGCCAACCACCGGCGAAGATTCTTCGTCAGGTGCGTTCGCGGCCGATTCGGTTAAGCGCCGGCAAGGTGGCTTTCTCAGGCAAATTCACAAAGACGCTTTACGTTCGATTTAAATCGACGCCGGCCTTGAAGAAATTGGCTGTCGATCTTGCCCGTGCCACAAATTCGCGCGCCAAGGCATTACGCGATCCGCACGTCAGTCTTCTTTACACAAGGATTCCGCGCGCGGCGCGGCGGGAAATCGCCGCAGTGATCAAGCTGCCGTTTCGCAGGGTTCTCTTTGATTCGGTCGCGGCCGTGCGTTTGTCGTTGCCAGTGCGCACCCGCGCCGACGTCGACAAATGGAAGATCATCGCTAAAAAATCGCTGCGTCGATAACGAATTGAAATCTTCTCCATCGGTCCGAGTTTTATCCGACGGATGGATTCGAAGACGAAGATTTTCGGCGAGCATGACGCGGCGACCATCAAACAAATCGAAACCTGCGTTGCGACAGGTGGCGAACGCGGCGTCCTTTGCGCCGATGGGCATAAAGGTTACGCCCAACCGATCGGCGGCGTGGTCGCTTACAAAGACAAAATTTCACTGAGCGGCGTCGGTTTTGACATCGCCTGCGGCAATCTCGCCATCCTCACGGACGCCAGACGCGAGCAGATTGCGCCGAAGATCGACCAGATCATGGACGACGTGGTGCGCGAAATTTCGTTCGGGATCGGACGCAAAAGCAAAACGCGCGTCGAGCACGAATTGTTCGACGATCCGGCGTGGCAGCTGAAACCGATCGGCGATTTGAAGTCGATCGCGGCTGAGCAACTCGGCACCGTGGGCGGTGGAAATCATTATGTTGATATTTTCGCGGACGAGCAGGAGCGGATCTGGGTGGGCGTGCATTTTGGGTCGCGCGGACTCGGGCACAAAACGGCCACGCATTTTTTGAAAGCGGCCGGTGGAAGAGAGGGAATGGATGTGCCACCCACGGTGATTGATGAGAAATCAGAGATTGGTCACGATTATCTCGCGGGAATGCATTTGGCGGGGCGTTACGCGTATGCCGGACGAGAGGCGGTTGCACGACACGTGGTGAAAAGCATTTTAGGCGCTCAGATTGTCGAAGAAATTCACAACCATCACAACTTCGCCTGGCGGGAGAAGCATAATGGCGAAGAGTTTTGGGTCGTGCGCAAAGGCGCGACCCCGGCTTTTCCGGGACAAAAAGGCTTTGTCGGCGGAAGCATGGGTGATGACGCGGTGATTATCGAAGGGGTCGATTCACCAACTTCGCGCGCGGCGTTTTTTTCGACCATCCACGGCGCAGGGCGAATCATGTCGCGCACGGCAGCAAAAGGAAAATTCGTCAAGGTCGGCAACAAACGCATTCGCCAGGCCGGACTCGTCCGGCACGATGAGATGATGAAATGGTTGCACGACCACGGGATTGTCCTGCGCGGCGGAGATTTGGACGAAGCGCCGCAAGCGTATCGACGATTGCCGGATGTGTTGAAGGCTCACGCGGGTACGATTCGAATTCTGCATACGCTGCAACCACTCGGTGTGGCGATGGCCGGGCGCGATATTGTCGATCCTTATAAGGACTGAAGCGAAACGGTCAGGGTGTGGCGCTCGCAGAAACTTCGGGAATCGGCGTCGTAGACGCAGATGTCGATGTTGCGGACGGGGTCGGAGTTGGAGATGGTGACGGCAATGGCGTTGGACTAGGTGAAACGCCGGCGATTTTCGCAAGCTCATCTTCGAGGACGCGTTTTTCTTCGGCGTAGATCGGACCGCGCTTCGCGACCTGGATATATTCCTTGGCGCCGTCAGTTTGGTTTACATCCAGCAGCAAAACTGCGGCGTAAACCGCGGCATGCGATTCATGCAATGCTTCGGGCGGCAGCTTTTGCAAAATCTCGAGCCCCTCGGTCGTCCGACCCTGCGCATAAAGTGAGAACGCATAAGTTACCGCACAGCTCACGTCATCCGGCGCGCGCTCGTAAGCTTGCCTGGCCAGTTCCTGCGATTGCTTTGTGTTCTGATCGATGTTTAACCCGAGGCGCGCGAGGTTGGCGGTGATCCCAATTTCGTTAGGCGAAGCGTCGTGTAAACGCTGGAGAACATCGTACAGTTTTTTTAGGTCATTGTTTGCGCGATAAAGCTTATAAAGTGCGTCGAGCGCCTCGCGGCGGCAGGCTGGAATGTGCGAGAGTCGCGACCAAAGCGCCTCGCTTTCGATCGGCAGATTCCATTTAGTCGCCAGGCGCGCGAGGTTGATTTCCTTTTGCGGTTGATCGGCGGCGGCATGGAGCGCCGCGCGCCACAGGGTATCGAACTCGGCATCGGCACTGGATTGGCGCGATTGCCGGGCGGCAAAACCTTGATACGCGAGCCGGAGATAATCGTCTTTTCCCCAGGATTCGCTTCGGGTCCAGCGCCGCAAACGCGACCAGTTCTTTTGTTCGGCAAAGGCTGCTGCTATAGCAATCGCCGCCGGTGGTTTCGCAGTGGCCGCAGCGGGTAATTTGTCCATCCATTTTACAACGTCAGACGCGAGTCCGTTTTCGTTCATCCAATCCATGAGAAGTCCAAGATCATCGGCACTCCGCGCTGCGACCGGCTTCACCTTTTCCAGAAGCGCGTCGAATTTCTTCGCGTCCAGCTTCCGATAAAAATTCAGGCAGAGAAGATAATCGCCGAAGCTGACTTGCGGCGACATTTGCAGTTGTTGTGCAAATCGATCGGCGTTTTGGAGATCGTTGCGATCGACCGCGTCGCTAAGCAATGCGCGGAGCGCGCCGGTGCGAAACTGCGTGACCTGAGTAAGACGCTCTAGATTGGCGCGCGCCTGGGCGCTTTTCTCCGGGTCCTGCGACCGGATCTGGAGCGCGGCGAGATTGAACTTATAAAGATCGTTCTTCGGATCCTTATTTACGGCGATGTCGAACTGCTGCTCTTGTTCGGCAAGATTTCCTTCAGAGCGCGCCAGCCAGCCGGCCACAATATGGAAAGCCGCCTCGTCCTGTGCCCGCGGCGCGACCCGTTCCAATGTTTTGCGCGCGAGATCGATCTGGCCGAACCGGAGCGCGGCCGAGGCAAGGTTAAGTTGGCTGTCGATGTTGTCGGGCTGCAAACGCGCGATTTGCGCCCGCCAGGAAACTGTTTCCTCCGAGTTTTGTTTTTCGGTGGCTTCGGCCAGGATGTAAAAAGCGGGAAGTGAATCACGGTGGCGCGCTAGGACCTGGCGCGCCAAGCGGTTCGCTGTAACAAAATCGTTTTTCTCCAGCATTGCGCCGGCGCGCTTGAGCAAACGCGATTCGTGCCAGCCGAGGTAAAGCTTGGAGCCATAAGTCCCAAAAAGAATAATCAGTAGCACGATGGCGGCGGCCGCGGCGACATACAGCACAACTCGCACGGGCGGCAAATGAAGCCGAAAGCTCGGAAGCGCTTCGATGCCAGGCAAAGATCGGCCGCGTCTTCTACGCCGCACGCGTCTGATTTTTTCAGGCATTTAATCTTTATGCGTGCCCGGTCGCAGAATGCAACTGGCGCGTGGAGAACAGTGCCTTCGAACGGGGCTAGGTCTGCTCTGCTTCGCGGACAACCGGAACCCTATCGACTTGATCGCGAATCCGTTCGCGTAGGCGCGGTCCCCAAACATAACGCGTTAAGAGCACTTTGATCGTCGCGGTCAAAGGAACGGCGAGAATGGGTCCAAGCAGACCGCCAATCAACAATCCCCAAACAAAAATCGAGACGATGACGGTCATTGGATGCAACCCAACGGATTTCCCGACAATGCGCGGGGCGTAAAACATCCCTTCGAGATTTTGCACGACGATAAATATGATGGTGACAATGAGCGGGTGCGTCCAATCGCCCCACTGAAACGCAGCGATCAGGACGGCCGGCACCCAACAGACAATAATTCCGATGTACGGAATCATTGTCAGGATCACGACGAGAAGGCCAATTAGCGGAGCGAAATTGAGACCCAAGAGTGTGAGGATGCTTCCAATAAGTGTTCCGTCGACTAGGCAGACCAGCAGTTGGCCGCGGAAATATGCGATGACGTAGCTGTTGATCTCCGATATGGCTGCAGCAATCTCGTCCTTTAAAGGGGAGGCTCGAAGAGGAAGATAATCTTTCCACCTCTTTTCGATCCGCGGCCGTTCTTTCAAAAGGAAGAAAAGATAAATCGGCACCATGATCAGACTGAGCAGAAATCCGGTTACACCGAGAAATCCCCCGATGCTTTTTTTGATAATATTCCAAATTTTGTCAGCCAACGTGGGTAGATACCGCTCGAGATTCGGAATAACTTTGTCGGCTTTGGCTTCAAGTTGCTGCCGCTCGGCCGAACTGATTTTGGCCGGCGCCGCAGAGATCGCCTCAACGGGTGACTCCGTTGTTTGCGGCGAAGGAGTCGGCGCAGCCGCCGGCGTAGGAGAAGGCGCGTGTGGCGGCGGCGTTCCGAGCAAGAAATTGACCAGACCCGACGATACGGATTTCCCGCGGCCAGCAGTGCCGCCAACTACGCGATTGTATTGAACGATAAGGTCGACGATTCGGTCGCGCGCTTTTTGGGTGTAACCGGGAAGCTCGCGGGCGAAGTTCGCGCTCTGCAGGGAAATGGTCGGCACCACCCACCAGAACAGGCCGACCAAGGCGATGAAGACGCTGGTAAAAATAACCGCGATGGCCATGCCGCGGCCCATTTTACGACGGCAGAGCTCGGTCACGAGCGGATCGAGCAGGTAGGCAAGAATCGCCGCGATCGCGACCGGAATTAAGATTGGCTGGAGAAAACTGATTAGGCTGGCGCCCAAGTAAACAACCGCGCCGGCGATAACGATGAGCAGGACCACAAATAGAGCGGTGAGCGCAGCCCACATCGTTCTCTTCTGCCAGGGGGTTGGGTATGCGCTCATGGAGAGGGAAAGTTATTGCACGCCATCGCTCGATAGCGGCAAGACATGATTGCGGGCAGCTTTACTGAATCGGGTTTGCATTTGGAGGCTGACCTTTGCTCATTTTCGTTTTTGCATTGTCGATCTTGTCGGCCAGTTTTTTGTTTTGCGGGTCGAGGTTAAGCGCCCTTTGCCACGCATCCAAAGCCTGCGCCGCTTTGTTTAACTTCGCGCAGGCATCTCCGACGTGTTCAAGCACAACCGGATCTTCACGAGTTAATTTTTGCGCGGCGCGGAGGAGATCACTCAATGCTTGGTCGAATTTACCCTGGCGGAACTCGAGCCATCCCAATGTGTCGATGTAGGCGCCATTATTCGGATCGGCTTGGAGAGCAAGTTTAATCATTTGCTCGGCTTCATCGAGATGGGTGTCACGCTCGGCCCACATATAAGCGAGGTAATTGTAAGCATCAGCGGCGTTGGCCGGATCAACCGCAATCGATTTTCTAAAAAGGTCCGCGGCTTTGTCGTGAAGACCGGCTTGTTCTGCGGCCGCACCATAGTCGAAATAAAATCGCGCGTTGGCAATCTCCGCACCTTCCGCTTCAGCTTCATGTAAAGCTTCTTCGAATGTCGCCACTGCTTCCTGAAAATGCTTCGCTTCGCGTTGAGCAATGCCAAGGTAATAAACGATTTCAGGCGTTTGCGGAAAGTGTTGTCGCGCTTCGCTCAGTACTTTGACTGCTCGCTCGTTCTGCTTCAACGGGCCAAGGAGGAGTTCGGCCAAATGGAGATAGGGGCTGGCTCGACCAGGATTGACGATCAAACTCTGCTCGTAATTGGCCGCTGCTTTCGCAAACATCGCTTTCGCCTGATCACCCTTTTTTTCGCGTTCCAACGCGCGGGCAGCGTCATCCAGCAACCCAGCTAACAAATCGTATGGTTGATATTTTTCGGGATGTTCCTTGATAATTGCTTCGAGCATCTCCACCGCCTTCTCGCGTTGATTCGTTAAAACGAAACCGGTGGCGAGCTTCTCCCGCGCGTTGATGTCGTCCGGTACGAGCTCAAGCAGGCGCAAGTAGAGCGGGATGGCTTCCTTGATTTGCTGGGTGGAAGCATAATAATCGGCGACGTCTTTAAGTGCCGCTGCATCGTCGCCGGCACGGTCAGCCGCCTTTTTGAATATGTCGTTTACCCGCGCGACTTCCTCAGGCTTTGGAGGACGATCGGGTCTAAAAACAATCGAGGCATAAAGTTTCCCGAGGCGTGCCCAGAACGCGGGGTCTTCACTCTTGATCTCGGTTGCGCGATCCAGAGATTGGAGCGCCTTCTTTTCATCTCCAGCTCCAAGCGCAATTTCGCACAGATGTTCGTAGGCGTCGATATTGTGCGGATCGAGCGCGATCGCCCGATTCACATAGTCGATGGCCTGGTCAGTGCGTCGAAGATATTTTGTATAGATGAAGGCAAGCTGCAGCAAAGGTCCAGGAGCGTTCGGGTTTGCTTTAATGGCGTCTTTTAAAACGTCGATCGCCTCCGGGAAATCATCCTGCCGCGTAAGCAGTGCCGCCACCCGCGAGGCTAGATTTGCCTGCCCCGGATCGACATCGAGTACTTTGCGATAGGCCGCCAGTGCTTTGTCCATTTCCCCGTTTTCCTCAAATGACATTCCTTCAACAAAGTGGGCCAAGGCATCCGCTTTGTGCTCGCCGTCAGGGCGAAGTAAGAGGTCTTTAGCCGGCGTGATAAACACGGAGTCCTCTTGGCGGACGGATTTTTTCGTCGGCGCCGGGCTTGGAGAAGCTGGAGGATTTGGCGCAGCAGAACGTGGTCGAGCCACGAGCGAGGCAGCCAACGAGAGGAAGAACACTCCGACTACTACTCGATGGAGAATCCGCTCAAGCCGGCGATTGGGCTCCATCATGTTGCCGATTGTAGTCGCGCAAAACCTTGCACGCAAACGTTGGAGCCCGGCCTAACGAGTGAAAAAGCTACGCTTTGTATCGCAAGCGTTTCTTGTGGCGATTCGCCCGCATCCGTTTGCGCCGCTTATGTTTTGAGATTTTCGCCTTCCGTCTTTTCTTCAGGGAGCCCATAACGAATTTGCACTCTGCCGTTGCCGATCCAACCACGGAGCAGGTTTGATTTCAACTGACTTCTTGTAACAAGCAGCCGTCTCGGAAACAAATGCTAATGTTGCCAGAAGGCACCTTCTAGCTAAAGAAATCGGACAAGCGTGAAATTCGGCCTTCGGCTTTCACATTTTTGTCATCGGGCTGGTGGGATTTGAACCCACGGCCTCCTGGTCCCGAACCAGGCGCTCTACCAAGCTGAGCCACAGCCCGAACTCTTCCGGCAAGATGGACAATTGAGCGCGCACTACTTCGCGCATTTCAGCACTGCTAGCAAGCAATTCCGCGAGAAGAGGTATCTCGAGGGCTGAGTCGGCCAAGCCAGCTTTGGAGCCGGTGGACGTCGGCTGAGCGGCTGAAATGGGTTGACTGTTCAAAAAATTGTCACCGGAAAAGCGGGGTAGAAATCACTTTTTGTCGCATTTATGAGAGAAATTATGGAATTTCTCATTCTTTCGATTAATTATCGCAAGTGCGAGAAAATGGGCACGCTGTCTGCTAATTTTTACATCGAACATGGAAGCAATGAGACTCCGACCAAAGCCGACCACTGCGATGACCTTCCCCGAGGTCCTCGTTGCCGTGGTCTTGTTGGCTACTTTCTGCGCTTCGATCTTCGAACTCAACGCCGTCTGCCTTCGTTATATCGACGCGAGTAAAGAATCAACCGCAGCACTACAGAGCGTGCACGATCGCTGCGAAGTTTTGCGCAACCTGGCCTTTACTGATTTAACCACCAAGAGCTACGTCCAGTCCCTTCTGGCCACACCCGCCAACGGCTCAGATTTTTGTAAGAAGGCAACCGAGGTCGTAAAGATCAGTGCTTATCCGACCGCAAACGGCGTTACGCAATTCACGCGCACGCCGGCTGGAGCAGTCAGCAATGATTTGACCGCTGCAGACCTCGGCACCTCCCTCGTACAAGTAGATGTCTCAACCTCATGGAACATGCTCGGCGGACGGGCGCGCTCCGAAACAACCAGCACTATTATCTCAAACGGAACAAAAAAATGAAACTTAAAACCTCACAATCAATCGCCGGCTTCACCCTTAGTGAAATGCTGGTCAGTCTCAGTCTCAGCTCGATCGTTCTCGCAGCCGCCATCACCTCGGGCATCTCGCTGCAGAAGAGCTTCAGCGCGGTGGACAACTATTTCAGCACTCAGATGCAGCAGATCCGTATCATCGATTACTTGAACCGCGATGTGAAGCGCGGTTTGGTCGTGACCACCTCGGTTGATTTGCAGAGCGTCACCATGAGCGTGCCGAAGTACATTATTCAAGCCGGCGATCCCGAGGCGATTGCGGACCCAGAGACTATCGGGATGCCACGCGACCCGACTGTCGCATATACACCGAGCGGCTGGCAGGTCAATTACAGCCCATCTACCACGACGGTGGTCTATTCGATCAGCGGCAATTCGATCTTGCGCACAGAAAACGGAGTTGTGACGACGATTGCCTCAAGCACCGACCAACTCGTGCCGCAAAGCACGGACGTCGAACTGTCGAATACCGAATATGCCAACACTTCCGTCACCTTCTTGCCGATCTTCACTTCCGGCGGTGCTGTAGCGGAGCGCACTGGCACGAGTCTTTACGCAACTGCTTATTTGCGAAATAAGCGCCGCGGCTAACCGCATTTCCAGATACTAGCAATGCGAATCTCACAACGAACGGTTGCGCCCGGCAACGTGCTATTGTGCGTCTTGTGCACAATCCTGGTTGTTTCGCTCATTGGCGGAAATGTGCTCCTCAACTGCATAACGCGGTACAATGT
>Ga0209689_1000319_pt1 | contig 31784 bp, 32 predicted proteins | sample GraSoiAngelo_149_FD_187119 | JGI IMG/M metagenome (GOLD analysis project Ga0209689, IMG submission 187119) | Grasslands soil microbial communities from the Angelo Coastal Reserve, California, USA - 14_1009_09_30cm (SPAdes) (version 2) | ecosystem: Environmental > Terrestrial > Soil > Grasslands ... | reverse complement strand
CTACGCCATCGGCAACTCGCAAAAGTTCAACTCGCTCCGCCTGCGCCAGGGGACGGTGACCTACCTGGCGTATGACGCCGTAGGGTTGACGCTCAACGTGGGCTCCTTCCGTCTCGAAGGCGGCGCGTCGCTCGTCGGCGAAGGACTCAGCGCGCCCGGCGCCGTTTCGGACGGCAGCATCACCGCCAACGGCGAGGGCGGCGACGGCGCGCCTGGCGCCGGCGGTGGAGGCGCGGGCGCGGGGAACGGCAGCGGCTTCTGCGGTGGAAACAACTGCGGCGGCGGCGGCGCTTCCAGCGGACAGAGCGCCGGCGGTTGCCTCTTGAGCACTTGCGCGGGCGGAACCGGCGCGGCAGGGTCCGGCGGCGGCGCGGGCGCACCTGGAGGCCTCATCCTGCTTGGGCCTCCCCCCGGCGACGCCGGCGGCGGCGGCGGAGACGGAGGGAAAGGCGGCCGCGGCGGCGGCTATGGCGGTGGGTTCGCCAGCGCCGGCGGCAGCGTGGGCGTTCTCGACGGCAAGACGGGCGGCAACGGCGGCGGCGGCGGCAACGCCAGCAGCGGCCCGGGCGGAGGCGGTGGAGGAGGCGGCGGCGCCATCCTCTTCAGCGGCAATCCTTCCGCATCGATCCGCATCGACGGGCTCATCTCCCTCGAGGGAGGAGGCGGAGGAATGCTCCGCTCCGCGACCAGCGCAGGCCCGGGCGGCGCAGGCGCCGGTGGCTCGCTCTTCATCGACGCAACCTCGGGAAGCGTGACCGGCGGCGGCACGATCTCCGTCCGCGGAGGCGCCGGGGGCAACGGTTCCGCAAGCGGTGCCTGTGGCGGCGGCGGCGGCGGTGGCGGCGGGATCGTACAGATCTCGGCCCCCGTCGCCGGACCTGATCTGGTGACCTTCATCGAGGGGGGACCTGGCGGTTCGCCGTGCAGCGGCGGCGGGCAACGCGGCGAAGCTGGAAATGCCGGCGTCCTCAAGCGCCCTTGACGAGCGCTCAGGCGGCGGATGCGCTCGCTGGGATCTCCAACAGGAACACGCATCCTTTCCCTTGCAGGTCGTGAACGGCGAGGTTGCCGCCGTGGGCCTCGACCGCCTGTCGCGCGATCGCCAGACCGAGACCAAAGCCGCTCCGGTCGGGTCCGAGTTGCACGAAGGGATCGAACAGCCTCTCGGCCGCCCCTGGCGGCAGCCCGCCACACTCGTCCTCCACCTCGAAGCGCGCGCGGCCCTCGATGGGCCGCAGCCGCACCGTCACCGTCCCCCCGCGGCGGCTGAACTTGATGGCGTTGACGATCAGGTTGAAGAGCGCCGAGCGGAGAAGACGCGGATCGGCCGACACCTCCATGGGCTCGAGCTGCGCGTCGAAGCCGACGTCCGAAGCCTCCGCCAACGCCTCGGCGTCGGCGATCAGCTCGCGCAGCAGCTCGTCGGCGCGAAACGTCTCGAGGTGCGCAGCCCGGGGCGTGCGCAGGCGCAGCTCGGTGAGGGCGTTGTCGAGGCGATCGGTGAGACGGGAGAGATTGCGCGAGACCACCGCGGAGACATGTTCGAGCCGCTCGTCGCCCGCGCGCTCGCGACGCAGCAGCTCGATGCCGATCCGTGCCGCGGAGAGCGGAGTGCGCAGTTCGTGGGCGAGGAAGGCGAGGTGCTCGTTCGCCTGCCGCTGCAGCACGGCATCGTGCTCGCGGACGTACGCGGCGATCGAAGCCGCGATGCTCGCGAACAAGCAGCTGTCCAGCGCGATCAGCTCCGCTGATGGAGGCGCGTATCCCTGCTCGTGGGCCACCTGCAGGATCCCATTCCGCAAGAGCGCGTACTCGCGGACCACCTCGTGGGGAGCGAACCCGATCTGCAGCCGCGTCTGGCCGTGCGTCGCCGCAACCTGCTGCGTGGCGGGCAAGGGCTCGCCCGTCGAAGCCGCCTCGAGGGAGGCGGCCAGCTCGTCCAGATAGACGGGCAGGGTGTCGAGCAGCTCCCGCGGAGGCATCGACTCTCCAGCCGCAACTTGCCTCGCCTGCTCGCGCCAGACAGCGATGATCCGATCCCGGTGTGTGCGAATGAGCTCGTGCAGCGTCACCCTCGTACCTTAGGGGCGACAGGGTCGCGTGGCGAGGCGGGCGATTTCGTGCGCGTCTTTGCGCAGGGGGGTAAGCGCAATTGCCTGTTGCTCGCCGCTGCAGTGATGGTCTGCGTCGCATGCGGGAGCTTCCAGTCGGGCGGCGGCTCTGTCGCTCCCCCTCCACCGGCTGGCGGACAGGGCGACGCTGGGTCGCCCTCCGGCGGCAGCGGCTCCGATGCGGGATCGGCCGGGACACCGGACGCTGGCTCCGGTACGGGCAGCGGCGGTCGCCTGACGGCGGCTCCAGCGGCGGCGGCACCGGCAGCGGCGGTTCCGGAGGCGGCGGAAACTCGCCTGATGCCGGCAGCGGAGGCGGCACCGCGATCAGCGCGGAGCAGCTGACCTCCGGTGAGAAAGCGCAGGTCCTCGCGCTCGACGATCAGAACGTCTACTGGGCCAGCTACGAAAATGCCGGGGGCTGGCGCAACTGGCACTATCGCATCTTCGCGCAGAGCAAGTCCGGAAGCGTCCCGTTCCCGATCGGACCGATCTGGCAACTCGACGTGGACACGAGCCTGGGACAGATCGCCGTGGACGACAACCGGGTCTACTACCGGGCGCGCTGGGTTCCAGGGCCCGGCGGGTTGTGGACCGTCCGCCTCGACGGATTGGACAACGAGCAGCTGACCACGGATGTCGCCGGAACCGGCCCGGTGCTCGATTCAGGCGCCCTCTACTACTTCGACACGGGCGGCGATCCGGATGTCGGGTTCTGGTCGGCGCTGCGAACCATCCCCGCGAGCGGTGGCAACGTGACGGACGTGCGCAGGGAGACGAACACGATGATCTGGCCGGGACCCCTGTCGTTGGGCGCCGGCAGCGTCTTCACCGTCACGCAGTCCGGCTTCTGGCGCGGGCCGCTGGACGGATCGAAGTGGCAGGTGACGTGAAGGTCGACGACACTCACGTGTATTTCATCCGCGACGGCGACGTCTGGCGCCTGCAGCGCCAGTAGGTCCGCCGAGAACGATGACGCGCCTGCCGTTCTGGTGACGTTCGTCCACGTGGCGCACCCGCTCGAATCGCGGGATGATGAGAATTGTCGAAGCCCTCACCTGCGCCACTGAAAGGACGCCGACATGAATCGTGTCTCGATCGTCATCGCTCTGCTGGCACCGGCAGTGTCGGCCGCCAATTACGGGCCCGGCTTCCGGCAGAAGGTGGTGCCGGTCGAGGGCTGCACGCTCAGCGCCACCGTCGGCGGCAAGGGACCTACCGTGCTGCTCCTGCACGGCTACGCCGAAACCGCACAGATGTGGAAGCCGCTGGCGGTCCAGCTCGCGCCGCGCTTCACCGTCGTCGCGATCGATCTCCCAGGCATCGGCGACTCCTCGATCCCGGCGAGCGGCATCGACATGAAGACCTCCGCGCAGCGGATCCACGAGGGCGTGCACAAGCTCGGCTACGATCGCGCTCGCGTCGTCGGCCACGACATCGGCCTGATGGTCGCTTACGCCTATGCCGCGATGTATCCCAGCGAGGTGGAGCAGCTCACGCTGATGGACGCGTTTTTGCCCGGCATCGGCGCGTGGAGGGACGTCTACGATGCACCTGTCTGGCACTTCCGCTTCTACGGCCATACGCCCGAGCTGCTGGTGAAAGGCCGCGAGCGGACCTACTTCGAACATTTCTGGAACGACTTCGCCGCCGATCCGAAGCACTCGATCCCCGAGGCGGACCGGCGCGCTTACACCAAGGCCTACGCCCGGCCCGGACGGATGGCTGCCGGATTCGCCTACTTCAAGTCGTTCCTGAAGACGGCCGACGACTTCGCCGAGCTCGGCAAGACCAGGCTTCCGATGCCGGTCGCGTCGATCGGCGGAGAGAAAGCGAACGGCGACGCTCTCGGTGCGCAGGTAAAGCTCATCTCGGCCAACCCGACGGTCGTGATCGTCACGGGCTCCGGCCACTGGCTGATGGAGGAGAAGACCGAGGAGACCATCGCGGCCGTGACCCGGGCGCTCGAGGAGCCCGCCACGGCGCAGAAATGATCTACTGCAGCGTCATCCAGTTCCACGGCACCGAGGACTTCTCGCTGCAGACGAGCTTCTTCATCGACGAGACGACGCGTCGGTTAGGTTGACCGCATGGACACCGAGGTTCTCGTCGTCGGCGCAGGACCCACCGGCCTCGTGCTCGCTCTCTGGCTGGCTCGTCTGGGGATCCAGGTTCGCATCATCGACAAGACCGCTGGACCCGGCAGCACTTCGCGAGCGCTCGCGGTGCAGGCGCGAACCCTGGAATTCTACCGCCAGCTCGGTTTCGCCGACGAGTTGGTCGAAGCGGGGCTGGTGTTCTCCGCGGCGAACCTCTGGGCCAGAGGCAGCAGAGCGGCGCACGTCGAGCTCGGCAGGCTCGGCGCGGGCAAGAGCCCCTTTCCCTACGGGCTCATCTACCCGCAGGACGAGCACGAGCGCTTCCTCATCGAGCGGCTCGAAGAGCTGGACGTGCGCGTCGAGAGAATGACCGAGCTGATCGACTTCGAGGAAGTTGACGGCCGCATCGTGGCGCGTCTGCAAGGCTCGACGTGCGAGGCCGCATGTCTGGCCGGATGCGATGGCGCGCGTTCCACCGTGCGCGAGAAGCTCGGGATCAGCTTTCCGGGCGGCACTTACGAGCACCTCTTCTATGTCGCGGACGTCGACGCGAGCGGCCCGCTGATGGACCGCGAGCTGCACGTCTCGATCGACGAGAGCGACTTCGCAGCCGTCTTTGCCTTGAAGGAGGAAGGCCGGGTCCGGCTGATCGGCACCATTCGCCCCGAGTCAGAGAAGGAAGGCGAGCATCTCGGCTGGGAGGACGTCAGCAAGAACGTCTTGCAGCGGCTGCGCATCGATGTCCGCCGCGTGAACTGGTTCTCGACCTACCACGTGCACCACCGCGTCGCGGCGCGCTTCCGGCAAGGACGCGCCTTCCTCCTTGGCGATGCCGCGCACATCCACAGCCCCGTCGGAGGTCAGGGGATGAACACCGGCATCGGCGACGCAGTGAATCTGGCGTGGAAGCTTGCGGCGGTGCTGCGCGGCCGGGCGCCGGAACGAATCCTCCACAGCTACGAGCCGGAGCGGATCGGCTTCGCGCGCCGCCTGATCGGGACCACCGACCGCGTGTTCCAGTTCATCACTCGCAGCGGGCGCCTCGCGGCTGGGGTGCGCGTCCATGTGGCGCCGCGCGTGATCTCGGCGCTCTTCCGGCTGTCTTCGGTGCGGCGGTTCATGTTCCGCACCGTCTCGCAGACCGCGATCGAGTATCGCGGGAGCGACCTGAGCGAGGGGCACGCCGGAAGCATCCGCGGCGGAGATCGGCTGCCGTGGGTGCAGTCCGAGCCCGACAACTTCACGGCTCTGCAGTCGCTCGAGTGGCAAATGCACGTCCATGGCGCGGCCACGCGGGAGCTGGCGGCCTGCTGCGCGTCGCGCGGACTGCGGCTGCACGTCTTTTCCTGGGGCCGGGGCGCGGCGGGCGCGGGGTTCACCCGCGACGCGAGCTACCTCGTGCGACCCGACGGCCACGTCGCGCTCGCCGATCCGCTGCACAGCCCCGCCCGTCTCGAGCGCTATCTCGACGCTCGCGGGATCCGCTTCGTCGCTGCGTCAGGCAAGACCAGTGAAGGCTTGCATCCTCGGATGTGAGTAGGATGCCGCATGCTCACGGACCGGCTCCCGCGCGTTCGCCTGGGCCACCTGCCCACACCGCTGCACGAGTTGCCGCGACTGTCCAAGGCGCTCGGGGGCCCGCGCCTCTTCGTGAAGCGCGACGACCAGACCGGACTCGCGGCCGGCGGCAACAAGACGCGCAAGCTCGAATTCAGCGTCGCCGAAGCGCTGCGCCGTGGCGCCGACACCCTCGTCACACTCGGCGCGGTGCAGTCGAACCATGCCCGGCAGACCGCCGCCGCCGCGGCGGCGTGCGGGTTGCGCTGTGTGATCGTCTTGCGCGGCCACGCCCCCCCGGTCGCAACGGGCAACCTGCTCCTGGACCATCTGCTCGGCGCACGGATCGTCTTCTCCGGCGAACGCGCCCACGAGCAGGTGGCCGAAGACGTCATGGCGGCGGAGACGAGCCGAGGTCACCGGCCCTACCTCATCCCGGTGGGGGCATCCGACGAGGTCGGCGCCGCCGGGTTCGTCGCAGCGCTGGAGGAGCTGAAGGCGCAGCTCGACGAGCTCCGGCTCCGCGTCGATCGCCTGGTGTTCGCCAGCAGCTCCTTCGGGACCCAGGCCGGGCTGTGCGTGGGCGCCAAGGCGCTTGGCTTCCAGGCGGAGCTTGCCGGCATCGCGATCGACAGCACGCGCGAAGAGCTGCAGGCAGCGGTAGCCGGAATCGCCGCGCGACTCGCCGCGCGCATCGGCCTCGAGACGTCCGTGACACCGGCAGAGATCGTCGGATACGACGCGTACCTCGGCGGCGGCTACGCCGTGCTGGGCGGGCCGGAGCGCGAGGCGATCCAACTCGCGGCCCGCCAGGAGGGCATCCTGCTCGATCCGGTCTATACCGGGCGCGCCATGGCCGGGCTCATCGATCTCGTCCGGCGCGGCGAGTTCGGCGCGGACGAAACGATCGTGTTCTGGCACACCGGCGGCACGCCCGCGCTCTTCGCCTATTCCGGGGAGCTCCTCGCCTCGCGCTGATCATCCCCGCAGCACCGCGGCTGCTTTCCTGCAGCGCGCTTCCAGCGCCGCGATCAGCGCGCGGATGCGTCCGGTGCGCTGGACGTCCGCGTGTACGACCAGCCACAGATCGACGCGCTGCACGGGCAGATCGGGGAAGACGCGGCGCAGCCGCGGATCCGCGTCGCCCAGGCAGCACGTGAGCGCTCCCACGCCGAGCCCGTTCGCTACGGCTTCGACCAGCGACAGCATGCTGTTCGCTCGGACGGCAGCGCGGGCGTCGCGCAGCGAGTGCACGAGCGACGCAAATGCCGGCGCCCCGCGGAAGCCCTCCTCGAAGAGGACCGCGTCGTGCCCGGCGAACCCTGCTCCGGGCGCGGGCGGGCGGTGCCGGGCGAGGTAATCCTCGGACGCGTAGAGCGCGAACCCCATGGGCGTCAGCCGGCGGATGCGGAGATCGCCCGATTCGGGAGGGGCGAAGCGGAGCGCCAGGTCCGCCTCGCGCCGCGCGATGTCCAGGCGCGCAAGCCCCGTCATTAGATATAGACGGATCTCCGGGTGACGCTGGTGCAGCTCGCGCATGGCCGGGAGGACCACCGCGTGACCAGCCGACTCGGCTGCGGCGACGCGCACGGTGCCCGACAAGCGGCGGTCAGCGCCGAGCGCGCGCTGCTCGACGTCGACCGCGGACTGCTCCATCTGCTCGGCGGCGGCGCGGATGCTCTCGCCCGCGTCGGTGAGCACGAACCCGTCGGGGGTGCGCTCGAAGAGCTTCGCGCCGAGCTCGCGCTCGAAGGCGGAGACCCGCCGCCCCACCGTCGTGTAGTCGACCCGCAGCCTGCGCGCGGCGCGGGCCAGGGTCTTCGCACGCGCCAGCTCGAGGAAGAAGCGCACCGCGTCCCAGTCCGCCATGCCATGCAGGATTGCATGGTCTGCATGCGCGGAGGAAGCCACCGTAGGAGCGGCCCATGCATCCATTCTGTTCAGACTCGAGGAGCCATCCATGCGCCGGCCGCATCCCGACCCCCGATTCACCCTCATCGCCAGCAGCTTCGGGCTGGGCATGGCGCTGCTCGATGTCACGGCCGGCAACGTCGCCCTTCCCAGCATCCGCGCGAGCCTGCACACCGACGCAGCCGGCCTTTCCTGGGTCGTCGACGGGTACACGTTGCCGTTCGCCAGCTTCCTGCTTCTCGCCGGGGGCCTGGGCGACCGCCTCGGCGCGCGGCGATTGTTCACCGCTGGGCTCGTCGTCTTCACCGCCGCCTCCACGATGTGCGTCGTCGCGCCCGACATCGGCTGGCTCATCGCCGCCCGGGTGCTCCAGGGGACGGGCGCAGCCCTCTTCATGCCCGCATCGTTGTCGATCCTCGGCCGCGCCTATCCCGAGCCCGTCGAGCGCGCGCGGGCAATCGGCATCTGGAGCAGCCTCACAGCCGTGACCGGCGCGAGCGGACCGGTGGTTGGCGGCGCCCTCATCCACGCGTTCGGATGGCGGAGCATCTTCCTCATCAACGTGCCGATCGGAGTGGTCGGCGTCCTGCTGACGCTCCGCTTCGTGCAGCGCAGCCCCGCGTCCGCGACGAGAGGATTCGATCTAGCTGCGCAAGCCGCGGGAGCTTTGGGACTCGCCGCCTTGACGTGGGCGCTGATCGAACGGTCTGCTCGCGGCTGGTCGTCGCCGCTCATCGTGCTCGCGCTCGTCTGCGCCGCCGGTGGAATCGCCGCGTTCGTCGCGCTCGAGCGACGCAGCGCCGATCCGATGCTGCCGCTCCACCTCTTTCGCGATCGGACCTTCGCCACCACGTCGGCGGCGGCCCTGGTTTACGCTGCCGGCTTCTTCGGCGGCCTGTTCGTGCTCTCGATCGAGTTCCAGGACATCCAGGGACATGGCCCCGCGGCCGCGGGTCTGCTCTTCGGTATCGTCAGCGTCTTCTTCGGCGCGACGAGCATCCTCGCAGGGCGATTGGCTGGTCGTTACGGAACGCGCGCGCCGATCGTCGGCGGGCTCGCCGTCCTCGTCGCCAGTGCAGTGGGGCTCGCCGAGCTGCCGGCCTCGGCGTCCCCCTTCATGCAAGGGCCTCTCCTGGCGCTCACCGGCCTGGGGGCAGCTCTGGTCGCGCCCTCGATGAACGCCGCGATCCTGGCCAGCGTGCCCGCGTCGCTGGCGGGCATCGGCGGCGCGGTGCTCAATACGAGCCGTCAGGTCGGCACGGCCTTGGGCATCGCCGTGTTCGCGTCCTCCTTTCACGGCCGGCCGGCGGCCGAAGCCGTCCGCCTTTCGCTCGGATGCGCCGCGCTGCTCTACCTCTGCGCGCTCGCCCTGGCCTCGCGTGCACCCGCGCCTGCGTCGCAGACGACTTCCGACGCCATTCCGCTCGCCGACCACTGACCTCGATGCATTCCGAGCAACGCGGTCAAAGCGGCCGCATGGGCCGCCATCCTGCCACTGCTCGCCTCGGGAGCGGTCAAGCCGGTCGTCGAACGAACATACAAGCTGGAAGAATCAGCCGAGGACCTAACCGTTTGCCACGGCGAGGTCTTCGTCCCGTTGCCGTCTCCACAGGCGGCGCAACCGGCCCAGCAGCGCCAAGGGGCTCTGATAGCCGCCGCGTTCGATTCCCTCACGCAGCATCTTCCGGATCGCGGCGGCCTGCCGGCGCGCCAGCTCCGTCTGCGCGAGGTTCCGCGCCAGCAAGGCTGCGCGCCGTGTGTGCTCTTCCGCCTTCTTGCAGATGCGCAGTCGCATCAAGAGCTCGCCCATCTTCAGCTGGGCAATGAAGCTGTCCGGGGCCAGCCTCACGCCTTCGCGCAGCTCCTCGAGCGCTTCCTCCACATCGAGGTTCACGCACAGCGCCATCCCGAGAAGCACGCGCAGCTCTGAAACCTGCGGGTGCCTCGAGACGCTCTCGCGAAGCTGCACGACCAGCTCGGCTCGCTCTTCCTGCCCGAGCACGTAAGGATCCGCGAACATCTTGAGCAGCAGTCCCCGTGCGCGCTCTGGAACCGGAACCAGCGCGGCGGCAAGAACCGGCGGCGCCAGCGCGCTGGTGTCTACCTGTGGTTCCATCAACTCGCTGTCCTGCAGCCGTTCTGGATTCATGGAGTTCCCGCCTGGTTTCGTCTTGAATGGAGGAGAAGGGATGGCGAAGCCGTCGTCAACGCCTCGCCATCCCTCCCGTTCACGCCGCTGCGGCAAACACGGGTTCCGGCCGGAACACGAACTCCGGATAGCCGAGCTGGCCCATCTCCGGAATGTCGAGACCGTTCAGCTCGGACTCCGCCGACACGCGATGTCCGATGACGTACTCGAGCACCATGTTGATGGCAAAGCTCAACGTGAAGATCACACCCATCAAGGTGGAGATCCCCACGAGCTGCGCAGCGAGCTGGCTTGCGTCGCCGTAGAACAGCCCCGTCACCGAGCCGGTGACGCCGTTCCAGCTTCCGCCGTAGTTGCTGGTGCCATCGGCGAAGAGACCGACCGCCAGGACTCCCCATAGTCCGTTGGTGCCGTGGACAGAGATGGCTCCCACCGGATCGTCCACCTTGAGCACGTTCTCGACGAACGACACGCTGACGCAGACCAGCACGCCGGCGACGAGGCCGATGATCGCCGCGCTCGGCGCGCTGACGAATCCGCTCGGCGCGGTGATTGCCACGAGTCCCGCGAGAAGACCGTTGCCGGACATCGATGCGTCGGGCTTGCCCTTGGCGATCCACATGTAGAGGATGGCGCCGAACGTCCCGGTGCAGCCGGCCAGCATCGTCGCCACGGCGATGGTGCCGATCCGCAGGTTGCCGTTGGCTGAAGCGCCCAGCGTGCTGCCCGGGTTGAATCCGAACCAGCCGAACGCGAGGATGAAGCAACCGATCAGGACCGCGGAGATGTCATGTCCGATGATCGGATTGGCCGAGCCGTCGCGGTTGAACTTGCCGATGCGCGGACCGACGATCAGGCACACGGCCAGCGCAGTGAGCCCGCCGACCGAGTGCACGACGCCCGAACCGGCGAAGTCGGCGTACCCTTTGCCCAGCCCCAGGTTGGTTCCCAGCTGGGAGAGCCATCCTCCGCCCCACGCCCAGTTGGCGAACAGCGGGTACGTGAGCGCGCCCATGATCACCGAGGTGACCGAGAAGGTGATGAATTTCCATCGCTCCGCGCAGGCGCCGGTCACGATGGTCAGCGCCGTGTCCATGAAGACCATCTGGAAGAGGAAGATGACCATCACGCCGACGTCGTAACTGCTACCGGCGAGGAAGAACCCGGTCTTGCCAAAGAGGCCCCAGGTCTTTCCGAACAACGAGATGCCCTGTTCGCCCGTCAGGGGATTCAGGCCACCCAGGTTCGCATTGCCGGCCGCTCCGCCCATCTGGATGGCAAAACCGATCAGCCAAAACGCGAGCAGGCCGCAGCCGTACACGAAGAAGTTCATCATGTACGTGTGGTTTGCGTTCTTCACCCGCGTAAGGCCCGACTCGACCATGGCGAAGCCCGCCTGCATGAACATGACGAGGAAGCCGCAGATGAGGGTCCAGACGAAGTTGATCGCGACCTTGTTCTGTCCGATCTGGTTGCCGGCGTCCGCCAGCGTCGGACCCGCCTTCGCATCCGTCATGGTCACGTCGGCGATGGTTCCGGTGAGGGTGCCGCCCGGATCGCCCTTCTGGAGATCGGCAACGGTAGGCGCCTTGGCCGCGGCTTCCCTCAGCTCCGTGGTGGCCGGTGACACGGAGGCCGGCGCCGCCGGGGGTTGGGCAGGCGCAGCCGCAGCCTGAGCGTAGGCCGTCGCGCCCACTGCCCAACCGAACGCGAGGATACAGAGAGAAAGGAGATTCTTTCGCAGAGTTGCCGTCATCTCGCCGACTCCATGGCCCTGGGCCCTCCAGTGAGCTCCGATTCCAGCGTGGCCTTGCTGGCCACCGCGGTGAATCCATTGCGCGCTGGCCTTCCGCCAGCCGTTTTCCAGAACGCCGTCTTGTTGAAGGCTGCGGGCAGCACATAGAGCATTCCGAAGAGGCTCACGCCGATGCCCAGCAGCGAGGCGACGATGCGGCCTCCGTTACTGTCCACGAGGTGCAGGCCGCCGATCGTGACCACCCACCCGAGCAAGACGACGCCCGCGCCCATCCACTTCATTGCTTCCGGGCTTCGCTCAACGGGCGTTTCGCCCTCGAGGGGCTTGATCTTGAGGAAGCCCGCCGCCGCTGCCAGCAGGATTCCTACGCCCACCAGCATCAGCAGCTTGCCGGTGGCGCTCGCGATGCCCGCGATGCCACCGACGAGGACGGTCGCCCCGACCAGGAACAACCCGAAGTAGCTCCCTTGGGATTTACTCGCCGCCATGACTGATCCTCCTCGACATGCTTCCTCCTCGACCCGGAATGGGGGTCATTGGCCTGGCAGACTGCAATCGTCGCGCCTCAGGGGTTTCAAGAAGCCGTTCTCCAGCTCGAAGCGAAACCCGCACAGCTTCGCCCGCATGACCGGCGAGGGAGTTTCAAGAGGCAAGGCCATCGCATCCGCCAGCGCTTGCCGCGAGGTGCTTTCGTTTCGGGCGGGCAACGGCAACTTCGAGTCCCAGACATCCGGAGGACGCGTCATCCAGTCGCATTCCGCGAAATCGCCGCGCAATTGGAGCCGCAAGATCTGGCTGGGAGCGCGCGAGAGCTCGCCAAAGCGCAGGCGTCTTCGCGTCGCGCGAACGAAGTCAGCGACTTCATACGCCTGCCGCATGGCCTCTTGCGTCCGCTGCATGCGCGGCGGTCCGGGTCGGCAGGGCAAGAAAGAGCAGGAACTGGAGAGCAGCCGTCAGTTCGAGGACCAGGGGCAGTTGCTGCTGGAGTCGCAGCACGATCATCAGCGACACCATGGCGAACCACTGCCATCGCGACCGCCGGAGCCTTTCGATCCGGCCGGGAAAGCGGAGCAGTCTCGCCACGAACGCCTCGTCTCCCGAGTCAGCTGGCACGGAGGCGCGGATGCACGCGACTGCAAAAAAGCCAGAGAGGAGCAACTCGAGCAGAAGGGTTCGTTGATTCATGCGACTCGAGCGCACTGCAAGTCGACGGCCATCCATGCCGGGACGAGGCGGAAACGGCCCTGGGTCCGCTTGACGCGTCGAAAGCACGCGTAAAGCGACTCCTCGGCGGACGCAAAGCGACGCGACAGAATCGTGGAATCAGCGGGATGGAGCTACGTTTTTGTCCGGCGGTCGTTCGCGGGTTCTGCCGAGTGAGGCCGGGATCTCTGGTGACGACGATCCGGGTAGGACCGCCGGCTCCTTTTCCTCTGTCGCCGGCACGGATTCCAACTTTTTTGTTCTCCAAAACGCAAGAAGCCCCAAAATTGTCATTGCTTTGTGCACGATTCGCGGCGTCTGCCTTGCTATCCCCCGGCCTCTCGCCTCCGTCCCTCGTGCATGGACAAGCCCGATCCGAAAGTCACGGACGCGATTCGCCGCGACGTCGAGGCTCCGTGGCACCGCTTCCTCGATCTCTACGAGCCGCTCCGGCCGGAACTCTACCGCTACTGCCGGCACCTGACCCGCAGTCCGTGGGACGCTGACGATCTCGTTCAGGACGCGTGTCGAGCATGCCGCGCAGATGCAGCACCTGCTCCCCGACGCGAGGCTCGCGGTGCTTCCCGCGACGGACCATCTCGCCATGCCGGAGCGCGCGGCAGATGTGGCGCGGATGGTCGACGAGTTCCTGCTTCGCGCAGTGACCGCGACCCCAGACTCCCGCCGGTGACGCCGCGGATTTTGCAGATTCCCCCGCGCGAGTATCGAAAGCGCTTCGCGTCGAGCACGGGCCGTGAATGACGCCCGCAGCGCTGCCGCGGTATGAGCGAGAGGCGGTCGTCGGGACTTCCTTTGGCAGCTGCAGGATCGGTGAACTAAGATCCGCGGACAAGTGGGGCCGGCTCTTTACATCTGCATGATGCTGGGGTACCGCGCTGCCGACTCGAGGCGTGAGCGTGATCCCCGTCCGCGATACCATCCCGCACCGTCACACGCCGGTCGTTACCTGGGCGCTCATCGCCGTCAACGTCATCGTCTTCTTCTACGAGCTGACCCTCGAGCCCGAGGACCTCGAGCGGCTCTTCTACCTCTTCGGGATCGTGCCGGCCCGCTACACCCATCCCGAATGGGCGCTTCAGATCGGCCTGCCGGTGGACGATTACTGGCCGTTCCTCACCTGCATGTTCCTGCACGGCGGCTGGGGCCACCTCATCGGCAACATGTGGACGCTCTGGATCTTCGGCGACAACGTCGAGGATCGCATGGGCACGGGCCGCTTCCTGATCTTCTACCTCCTCACGGGCGTGCTCTCCGGTCTCACGCACTGGCTCACCAACGCCCAGTCGACCGTGCCCACCGTGGGAGCATCGGGAGCGATCGCGGGAGTGCTGGGCGCTTACTTCGTCCTCTTCCCGCGCTCGCAGATCGTCGTGCTGCTGCCGATCTTCTTCTTTCCCTTCTTCTTCCAGTTGCCCGCGGTCCTCTATCTCCTCTTCTGGTTCCTCAGCCAGGTGCTGAGCGGGACGCTCGCCGGCTTGACGGCTTCGCAGGTGGGAGGAATCGCGTTCTGGGCGCACGTCGGCGGCTTCGCCGCAGGCGTCGTGCTTCACCGGCTGTTCATCTTGCCTGAGCGGGAGCGGCCCCGGCGCTTCGAGCGAGACGAGTACGGCATCGAGGGGGCATGGGCGAGCCGGCGGTGAATCGGGCCGGTCCGCCGAGGGGAGATGCATGGACTTCGGGCAGATCTTCTGGCTCTTCTTCGTTCTCTCGGCCCTGCAACCGGTGCTCAAGCAGAGACTCCTGGAAAACTCGCGCCAGCGCCTGCTGGCGCGCCTCGAGCGGCAACGCAAGACGCGCGTCATCTTGCTCGTCCACCGGCAGGAGACGATGAGCCTGCTCGGGTTTCCGCTCATGCGGTACATCGACATCAATGATTCCGAGGACGTCATCCGTGCGTGCGTGATGACGGATCCCGAGGTGCCGGTGGACCTCGTGCTCCACACTCCGGGCGGGCTGGTCCTGGCGGCGACGCAGATCGCGCGCGCCATCCGCGACCGCAAAGGCAAGGTGACGGTCTTCGTCCCGCACTACGCGATGTCCGGCGGGACGCTCATCGCCCTCGCGGCCGACGAAATCGTCATGTCGCCTCATGCGGTGCTGGGCCCGGTCGATCCCCAGCTCGGGCAGTACCCGGCCGCTTCGCTCCTCAGGGCCGTGTCGAGAAAGCCGGTCGCCGAAGTGGACGACCAGACCCTCATCCTCGCCGACGTGGCCGAGAAGGCCATGGTCCAGCTGCGGGAGAGCGCCCGCGAGCTGCTCACCCGGAGCCAACCCTCCGAGAAAGCCAACGAGCTCGCCGACCTGCTCTCGACGGGGACCTGGACCCACGACTTCCCGATCACGGTGGACGTGGCCAGGCGGCTGGGCTTGAAGGTGAGCTCGGACATGCCTGCCGAGATCCTGCAGCTGATGAGCTTGTACCCGCAGCCCGTGCGCCGGCAACCTTCCGTCGAGTACATCCCGGCCCCGCGCCATGCGGACCGGAGCAGGCCCCCCCAAAGCGGGGGTTGATGGCGGTTGCAATCTGCGCAATCAAGCCATAACAGAAGGGCGGATTCACCAGGAGGGCACGTGGAAACTCGGACGTGGATCGTGCTCGCGGACGCCACGAGCGCCCGCCTGTACGCGCCGGGCAGACCTCACCGCGACTGGGCCTTGGTCGCCGAGCTGCAGCACCCGGAGGGCCGTGCCCGGGACTCCGACCTGGTCACCGACAAGCCGGGCCGCGTGAAGCAGAGCAAAGGCTACCGCTCGGCCATGGAGCCGCCGACTCCGCCCAAGAAGGTGGAGGTCAAGAAATTCGCGCGCCGGTTGGCGGCAGCGCTCGAGGACGGGCTATTGAAGGACGCATACGAGCGACTCATCCTCGTCGCGCCCCCAGGTTTCCTCGGCGTGCTTCGCGGCGAGCTGAGCGATCGCGTGCGCGGCCGCATCGCGGCGCTGGTCGACAAGGACTACTTGCACCTCGACCAGCGCCAGGCGCGGGAGCGCCTCGAAGCGCAGCTCCACGCGACGTAGCCGTCCGCTCGACGTGCGCTCAGTGCGCCGGCGGGCGCGGACCCTCGCGCTCGCCGCTCTGCGGCGCCCGCTCCTCCTCCTCTTCGGCGCGGCCCCTTGCGCGTTCCGCGGCCGCTTGCTTCTCCCAGCGGACGGCGTCGCCAGCGCGGTCGTAGAGGAACTTGACCGTGTCCCCTTCGCCGATCTCTCCGCGCAACATCGCGCCGGCGAGCTTCGTCTCGAGCTGCGAGCGGATCTGCCGGCGCAGCTCGCGCGCGCCGAATTCCGGCTGGTAGCCGACCTCCGCGAAGTAGTCGACCAGGGACTCGTCGAACTCCAGCGTCAGCCCTTGGCCCCTCGCCAGCCGCTTCACCCGCTCCAGCTGCAGGCCGACGATCTGGCAGATCTACTCCCGGTCCAGCGCGTGGAAGACGATGATCTCGTCGATGCGGTTGAGGAATTCCGGCCGCAGGTACTTGCGGAGAGGACCATCAACTCGTCCTTGAGCGCGTTGTAGTCCTTGCGGTCGCGCTCGGCGGCTTCGAGATTGCGCTGGATCACCTCGGCACCGACGTTGCTGGTCGAGATGATGATGGTTTTGGTGAAGTCCACCACCCGCCCCTTGCCGTCCGTCAGGCGGCCGTCATCGAACACCTGCGAGGCTTCGAACCATCTCCCGATCCTCGAACGGATCGGGCACAGCCAAGCCCGCCGGGCCGGCCGCATCTGCTGGATTGGCCACGATTGCTCCCTGCAGGAGCTTAGTGGACTCCGGAGTCCGCAGATCCGCGCTGCTTCGAGCTGCCCTGGATCTCGATGCGGCGGCGTTGCGCGTCCTGGCGCAGAGGAATCTCGATCTCGAGGACGCCGTTCTCGAACCGCGCCGCCGCCTTGTCCAGGTCAGCCGCCTCAGGAAGCGGAATCACCCGCGAGAAGCGGCCGTACATGCGCTCCGACCGGTAGACGCCTTCCTTGCCCTCGACCTCGATCTCCTGCCTGCGCTCGCCCTCCAGGACCAGCGTGCCATCCCGTATCTCGAGCCGGATGTCATCGGGCGAGAGTCCCGGGACGTCCGCCCGCACCACGAAGCGACCCTCGCGCTCGACCACATCGATCGCCGGCGACCAGATCGGCGGGAAACCTCCCGTCGTGCTCCCCTCGAGGCCAGGCCGAGCGCTCCCAAGCCCCTCGAACATGCGGTCCATGTCCTCCAGCACGCGACGCATGAGGGAGAAGGGGCTCAGTCCCCCGAAACCGAGCGGCCCGAACGGCAGGCCCGGCGAGCGCCTCTGCAAGCTGCGAGCAGACTGTTGCTCTCCACCCTGGCGCGTCCGTTGGTCGGACTGCGCTTCCGAGCCGCTCTTGGCCTGCTGCTGCCGGGAAGCCTGCGTTCCTTCGATGTTCCCTTGAGCCATGACTGCCTCCGCCAGACGGCGCCGGCCACCTGCGGCGGCCCCGCGAGGCCGGCGAAAGCTAACAACGCCGGAAACGAGGTGCCTGTCCCGCCATGCGGAAATTGCGACCCTGCCGCCGAGGCGTCGTCGCGCGGGCGGCACGCGCAAGGGTCGCCAGGATCAGAGAGCGCCTGATCGGTCAGAGGCACTGCTCCAGCTGCTCGAGACCTTTGCGGAGAGAGTCGCCCTCGAGTTCAACCACACGCTGCGGTATGTGGCGGCAGGCGCGAGATGGAAGGCGCTGAGCCCTGTCGACCGACTTCGATGGTCTGGGCGACTTTTCCGAGACGCCAGTCGCTCGTGCGCTGATCCCGAAGAGAATCTGAGACTCTTTGAGAATCACCCGCTGGTGAAGGTTTGGTCGTGAGGCGGAGCTCCCTGGGGCGGAAGGAACTTTGCCGGCAGTTCCAGCTCGAAGACCGCCCCGCTCGCCGAAGGTCGAAAATCCAGGCTGCCGTGATGCGCCTCGGCAATCGCGCGCGAGATGGCCAGCCCGAGGCCGAAACCCTCCCCGGTCCGCGCCGCATCGCCCCGGACGAAACGCTGGAACAGCTCGGGGATCAGCTCCGGCGGGACGCCCGGCCCGTCGTCAGCCACGCGCAGCCGCGCAACCTGCCCGTCCCCGCCCAGGGTAACCGTCACGCGACCACGGGCGTGGCGGATGGCGTTGTCGAGCAAATTCTCGACCGCGCGGGAAAGCAGCACTGGATTTCCCTCGACGAGGGCATTCGAGCCGACGCATTCGAGCTGCAGCGACGCCCGACCGCTTTCGAACGCACGGCGCCTGGCGCGTTCCACGCTCCGCGCGACGATCTCATCGAGGCTGGCCACCGTCTTGCTTGCCAGGAGCGTACCCGCATCCGCGCGCGCCAACGCGAGCAGGGCCTCCAGAAGCGTCGCCAGCCGCTCGCCCTCGGTTTTGACGGTCGCGAGCGCCGAGCGCAGCTCCTCCACGCCCCGGTCCCGTCGGAGCGCAACTTCGGCCTCGCCGATGATGGTGGTGACGGGCGTGCGGAGCTCATGCGCCGCGTCTGCGGTGAAGCGCCGCATGCGCAATAACGAACCGCGGGCGTCCTCGAGAAGCGAATTCAGCGTGCCGGCGAGCTCGTCCCATTCATCAGCCGCCCCGGTCTTGGGTAGCGTCAGGTTCAAGTCGGAAGCGCGCGCCGCAGCGGCCCGGCGGCCGGCCTCTCGCATCGGTGCAAGAGCGCGCCGGGCGAGAGCGAGCCCGAGAAGCGCCGCACCGGCGATCGCGAGCGGCGCGACGATGGCCATCGCCGCAGCCGCCTTGCGCACGGCGCCGAATTCGTCCTCCTCCGGCTGGCGGTCCTGGCTCAGATCGCTTGCTCGCTCGGCTCTCGCCTGCAGCACCAGCACTCCGATGACCGCGCCCCCGGTCACCATGAGGGCAATGGCGACCGCGGCCGCGAACATGATGGCGAGGTGGGCGCGGAGGCTTCGCTTCACGGCTCATCCCGCAGGGAGTAGCCCACTCCGCGTACGGTCTGGATGAGCTTGCGCGGGAACGGCTCGTCGATCTTCGCGCGGAGATAACGGATGTAGACCTCCACCACGTTCGAGAACGTCTCGAAATCGTGCTCCCAGACCGCCTCGACGATGCGCGAGCGCGAGACGACTTCACCGGCGTGCTCGAGCAGGAACTGCAGAAGCGCGAACTCCCGCGCGGTCAGCCGGATCTCCTTCCCCTGCCGGACCACCTTGCGGGTTGCCGGGTCGAGCGTGAGATCCGCGCAGGAGAGAGTGCCGGATGCTCGTCCCGATGCGCGCCGCAGCACTGCACGGACGCGCGCCAGCAGCTCCTCGAACGCGAAGGGCTTCACCAAGTAGTCGTCGGCCCCTTCGTTCAGCGCGAGCGTCCGGTCCGACACCGCATCGCGCGCCGTCAGCATGATGATCGGGGTGACGTCGCTGCGGGCGCGGAGCGTGCGCAGCACCTCCAGACCGGAACGGCGCGGCAGCATCCAGTCCAGGAGGAGCAGATCGAACTGCTCGGCCTCGAGCAGGCCGAGCGCCTCGGCGCCGTCGCCCGCTTCGCGCACCTGGAAGCCTTCTTCCGACAGTCCGCGCGCGACGAAGGCGCGGACCCGGCGCTCGTCCTCTGCCAGCAAGAGGCGCATGGAGGTTCGATAACATGTCTGCGGCGGCATGGCGGCGGATGAGACAATTCTAATCCGGCGCTCAGGCGGCGCTCATCTCCTGCTGCGTATACCTCTTCACCCAAGGAGGAACGACCCGTGAAGCACATCCTTTCCCTTTCGCTCGCTTTGCTTCTCGGCGCTGCCGCAGCGCATGCAGCCGATCCGACCTGCAAGGAATCCCGGAAGGGCCTCGCCACGCGAGCGAAGGTGTCCTGCGCCGAGGCTCGCAAAGCGGCTCTCGCCGCGCTCGGAAAGCCTAACCTACGGATCCGGTCTGCGGAGCTGGAAGAGGAGAAGGGGAAGCTCCTGTACTCGTTCGACGTCGAGCGGACCGGGCATCAAGGAGTCGAGGAGGTCCAGATCGACGCCGTTTCCGGCCAGGTGATCTCGGTCGCGCACGAAACGCCGGCGACCGAGGCGGCAGAGCGCGACTGATGCACCGGTTCTCGCGCCTGGTGCGGACCACCGCGCCAGCGGGTCTCGCGCTGCTCGCCATCCTCTCTCGCGGCGCCCGTGCCGAGCCTCCGCTCACGCTCGAACAGGCTCTCGCGGAGGCGGTGGCGCGCAACGCCCGCCTTCCCGTTGCGGAAATGGACGTCGCCGCCTCGCAGCAGGGGGTTCTCGCGGCGCGCGGCGCGCTGCTCCCGCGGCTCTCGGTCGAGAGCACGGTGCAGGTCGCCCCGCCGGACTTCAGCTACGGCGCGGGCGGCGCTTCCTCCGTCGCCGGCGAGGAGCGGTTGCAGATCGTCGGCCGGGAGACGCTCTATGACGGAGGAGCGCTTCGCGCTGGGGTCGCCGGGGCGGAGTCACAAGTCCGCTCCTCCCGTGCGGCATTTCGCGTCGCCCAGAAGGATCTCGAGCTCGAAGTGCGCACGCGATTCAGCGAGTTGCTCAAGACGCAGGACGACGTCGCGTCCCGCGAGCAGGGCCTCGATCGGCTGCGCTCATACCTGGCGACCGTCCGCGAGAGGCAAGCGGCGGGAGAAGGCCTGCAGGCGGACCTTCTGAAGACCCAGACCCGGCTCGCCAGCGATCAGGCGGACGCCGAGGAAGCGCGCCGGAAGCAGCGCGCGGCGCAGTTGCAGCTGAACGATCTTCTCGGCCGCGATCCCGAGGCCCCGCTGGTCGCCGCTTCTCTTCCGACGCCGCAAGCGCCGCCGCGGGTGCGGGTGGACTCCTGGCAACAGCCGCCCGACCTCGCGCAGGTGCAGGCCGATCAGGCGGTGGCGGAGGCGAACGTCGGCGTGGCGCGCGCCGGTCGCCGGCCGCATGTCGACGTCCTCGCCGATGCAGGGCTGTTCGGCGGTGGCTTCGCCAATGACGTTCCGTCGAGCAGCCTGGGTGGGCGGCTGCGGAACGATCTGGGCGCTTCGCTGACGTTGTCGATCTCCTGGCCCTTCCTGGATTTCGGCATCTACCAGGGGCAGCTCGGCCAGGCGCAGGCCCGCGCAGAGCAGGCACGCAGACGCGTGGTCATGCAGAGCCGCGAGACGCGGTTGCGCTGGGAGGCGGCGCGCGAGGACATGGCGCGATGGTACCAACAAGTGCAACTTCGCCAGCAAGCGCTGCCGCTCGCCCGCGATGCCTACGTGCTCGCGGAGAGCCTCTATCGCGGAGGCAGCGGGACGGCGCTCGAGGTGCTGGATGCATTCTCGAACCTCGTTACCGCCTCCCAGTCGTATACGGATGCGGTGCTTTCCTACCGAGTGGCCGAAGCGATGTTGCTGCGGTGGGGGACGCCATGAGCCGCGCGCACGTTCTCGCAGCGATCGCCTTGTCGTCAGGGATACCCGCGTTGACTTGCGCGCGTCCGGCAGATCCAGCGAACGGAGCGAACGCCAGTCCACATCCGCCCGACCCGGCGACGGCGGATCCCGGCACGCCCGTGAAGGTCGCTGCCGTCGAGCGCGCGACTCTCGCGCTGACCGTCAGCGGGCAAGGGCGAACCGACGCGCTCGCGCAGCAGAAGATCCGCGCGCCGTTCAAGGGCATCCTGCGCGAGCTTCGCGTGGCGGACGGCGATCGCGTGCGCAAGGGGCAGGTCCTCGTAGTCCTCGTCGCGCAGGAGAGCCAGGCAGCGCTCACCGGGGCGCAGGCTTTGCTCCGCGCGGCGCAGACTCCAGAGGAACAGGGCGATGCCCGCCGTGCGCTGCAGTTGGCGCGGCGTGGGCTCGTGCCTGCCTACCTTCGCGCGCCGGAAGCGGGGGTCATCGTCTCCCACGGAGCCGATGAAGGTTCGCTCGTTGCCGAGGCCCAGGATCTGGTGAGCATGGCCGCCGGCGATTCGTTCGTGTTCCGCGCCGACGTCGTCCAGACGGATCTCGGCCGCATCCGTGCCGGCCAACCGGCCGAGGTACACCTCGCCACGGGCTCTTCGACGTACTCTGGAACCGTCCATGGCGTCCTCCCTGCCGCCTCTGCAAATGACCTCACCGCGCCGGTTCGCATCGACTTCAGCTCCTCCACGCTCCCCGAGCGTCTGGGACTGTTCGGCACGGCGATCATCACCGTAGGAGTGCGGCAAGAGGTGCCGATCGTTCCGGCCCCAGCCGTGCTGCGGGATGACATCACCGGACTCTCGCAGCTCGCTGTCGTGTCGCAAGGCAAGGCCCACTGGCAGCGCGTCAGCACAGGCCTGGCGCAGGGAGGCCGGGTAGAGATTACCGAGCCTCCCTTGCAGCCCGGCACGCAAGTCATCGTGCAGGGGCAGGTGGGCCTTCCCGACGGTGCGCCCGTCCAGGTCGAGCCTTGACGCTGGTTGCAAGCTCGCGGCGGCGCGCCGTCGCCATCTACCTGCTTCTCGCCTTGCTCGCGGCGGTCGGCATCTTCGAGGGCCTCCGCATGCCCGCGTCGATCTTTCCATCGGTCACCTTCCCGCTCGTCAAGGTGATTGCCGACGTGGGGGAGGAGCCGGCGGCTCACGTGATGCCGACGGTGACGCGTCCGCTGGAGGAAGCCATCTTGCGGGTGCCGGGCGTCCAACTGGTGCGCTCGATCACCTCGCGCGGCTCGGCGGAGCTGACTGCGCAGTTCGGCTGGGGCACGGACATGCAGGCGGCGCTCCAGCGGGTCGAAGCGGAGACGCAACGAGTGCGTCCGGATCTGCCGCCCCAGACGAAGATCGACGTCCAATGGATGAACCCGGCGGTGTTCCCCATCCAGGGCTACGCGCTGACCTCGGACACGCGAACGCAAGCCGAGTTGCGCGAGCTGGCGGACTTCAAACTCAAGCCCGCCCTGTTCCGCATTCCAGGAGTCTCGCAGGTCTTCGTGATCGGAGGCCGCAACCGCGAGTTCGAAGTGCAACTCGACCGGGCCGCGCTGGACGCACGACATCTCACTGCGGCGGATGTCGTCTCTGCCTTGCAGAAGGACAACCAGGTGCTCTCCGCCGGCTTCACCGAGAGCAACCACGAGCTGTACCTCACCCTGGTGAACGGTCGGGTCGATGGCCTGGACGCCCTCGAGCGCGTCTCGGTGCCGGTGCCTGGGGGAATCCCGGCGACCCTGGGCGAGCTGGGCAAGGTGAAGGTCGCGGACGAGGTCTCCTACATCCGCACCACCGCCGACGCGCATCCAGCCGTCCTGGTGAACATCATCCGTCAGCCCTCCGCGAACACCGTCCAGATCGCACGCGCAATCGACGAGCTGTTCCAGTCCCAGCCGGATCTGCTGCCCAAAGGCGTGCGGTGGACCACGTTCTATGACCAGGCAAGATACGTATCCGACTCGGTCAGCGGCGTGCGCGACGCAATCCTGATCGGCGTCGCTCTCGCCGCGCTCGTGCTGCTCATCTTCCTGCGCAGCTTCCGGCTCACGCTGGTCGCGGTCGTCGCGGTCCCGGCGTGCGTGAGCATCGTCGCGCTCGGGCTCGGCGTCTTCGGCCAGACCATCAACCTCATGACTCTCGCCGGGATCGCGGCGGCGCTGGGGCTCATCGCCGACGACGCCATCGTGGTGATCGAGAACATCCACCGCCATCGCGAGGGGCGCCTCTCACCGGACCCGGCCGAGAGCGGACTGCGCGAGATCCTCCCGGCACTCGCCGGTTCGAGCCTTTCGACCATCGTCATCTTCCTCCCCTTCGCCTTGCTCACCGGGGTCGTCGGCGCGTTCTTCAAGCCGCTCGCTCTGACCATGGCCATCACCCTCGCGGTCTCGTTCTGCCTCGCTCTCTTCGCCGTGCCCGTTTCGGTCTCGCTCCTCGGCGAAGGTCATGCGCACGGGCGGGCGCACAATCGGTTCGCTGCCTCTGGACCCGGCCGCATCGTCGCCGCCCTGGCCCGACATTGGCGCTGGGTCTCCAGTCGCACCGGTCGCGCATATGCGGCCACGGTCCGCTTCTTCGTGCGCCACGGGCTGGCCGCGGTGGTCGTCGTCGTGCTGCTTTTCGCTGGCTCCTTTCTCCTCTACCGCTCCATCGGTACGGACTTCCTTCCCAGCATGGACGAAGGCTCCATCATCCTGGATTACTGGACGCCGCCGGGGACTTCGCTCACCGACACCGATCAGATGCTCGTCGAGGCCGAGAAGGTGATCGCGTCCCTCCCCGACGTGGCCGCCTATTCGCGCCGGACCGGCGCGCAGCTCGGCTTCTCCTTGACCGAGCCGAATCGCGGCGACTACGTCATCCGCCTGAAGCCCCTCGGTCAGCGTCGGCCGGTCGACGACGTGATCTCCGATCTGCGGACCAGGATTGCCGCACGCGAGCCTGCCATCCATACCGACTTCGGCCAGCTCCTCGAGGACAACATCGGCGACCTCACGGGAGGCGCACCTCAGCCCATCGATGTGAAGCTGTTCGGAGAGGATCAGGCTCTCCTGGAGCAGAAAGCGCGCGCCATTGCCCAGAGCATCGCGCAGGTGCCCGGTGTGGAGGACGTGTTCAATGGAATCGTGATCGCTGGCCCCGCGCTGCAGGTTCGTCTCGATCCGGTTGCGGCCGCGCGCTTCGGAATCACCACCGACGCGCTGCATGCCGCGATCGAGCCGGCTGTGACGGGCAGCGTCGCCGGCCAGGTCCGTGTTGGAGAACGCATGTACGATCTACGGGTACTGGCCAGAAGCGATCAGCCTCTCGCCGGACTACCTGTGCGCACGCCTTCCGGGGCGCTGATCCCCGTGGGCGATCTCGCGCGCGTCCAGACCGGCCAGCCGGAGACGGAGATCGATCGCGAAAATCTGAAGACGTTCGTAGGCGTAACGGCGCGGCTCGGAGGCCGCAGCCTGGGCGAGGCCATGGCCGACATCCGTGCGCGCGTCGAGCCCATCGTGGCCGGCGCTCCGGGGATCTCGGTGAGCTACGGTGGGCTTTACGAGCAGCAGCAGCAGTCATTCCGCGGGCTCCTCCTGGTGCTTCTCGCGGGCCTTGCGCTGGTCGCGACCGTCGTCCTCTTCGAGTTCGGCGACTGGCGGGCGCCGTTGGTCACGTCGACCGTGTCGCTCTCCGTGCTTGCGGGTGTCTTCGTTGCGCTCAGGCTGACGGGCATGACCTTGAACATCTCGAGCTACGTGGGCGCCATCATGATGGTGGGGATCGTGGGTGAGAATGCGATCTTCGTCTTGCAGGAGGCGCGTCTGCAGCTACGCAACGGGACGTCGGTGGCCGAGGCTTGGGAGGCCGCCGCCGGGCGTCGCCTGCGTCCCGTCGCGATGACGATCCTCGCCACCGTGCTTGCGCTGATGCCGCTCGCGCTCGCCTTGGGCGCGGGGGCGCAACTGATGCAACCGCTCGCCATCGCGGTCATCGGAGGATTCCTGCTCTCCGGGCCCGCCGTTCTCTTGCTCGTCCCCGGGCTCTACCGGCTGCTCGATCCGCGCGGCGGCCTGGCCGGATCTTCTCGGAAGCCCATGCCGATCAAATCGCTCGAGAAGTAGCCGGAGGATCCCGAAACGCCTCGCAGCTCTGACGAAATCGGAGCATCGGCTGCTCGACGAGCCGGTACGACAACTCCGCGCAGATCAAGGCGCCGCAGACGAGCAGCGGCACCATCCACGCAGCCGTCATCGTGTCATGCGAAAGCCAGAGCTGCTGCCAGAGATAAAGGCTGTAAGAGGCGAGTCCCAGGTGCACCAGCGGCGCCGAGTTGAGCACCCTGCCTACGCGGGTGCGGGGATTTCCGATCGCCCAGAGGAGCACCGAGCAGGCGGCGCACGCCTCGATGGTGTATCCGAAGGTCACGTTGACGATGTCGAGACGCCGCACCACCGCCGCCGCGAAGAGGCAATAGAAGGCGCCACCCAGCGCGACGGCAGGGCGCCGCAAGAACGCCAGCACTCGCGAGTGCCCGTGCAGCTCGAGCTCGAGCGCCGCCCAGCTTCCGATCATCAACGCATCGGCGCGTAGATGAAACATGGAGGTGATGTTCGGGCGCAGCCCTGGCGTTGCGTAGAAGGTGAGGATTCGCAGGATGGGCGTGGCGACGATGAGGCACTGCGCCGCGCGGCGAGCGTGTTTCTCGCTGGCGATCATCAGCAGGGCCGGCCAGAGCAGGTAGAATTGCTCCTCGATGCTCAGCGACCACGAGTGGTTCAGCACCCAAGAATGCGGGTTCAGATAGTTCGTCGTGAAGGAGAGGGACCGCCCGAAGCTCGACGGCGACGCGAGCACGAGGTGCATGCGTGCCAGGATCGCGATCACGGCGATGTAGACCCAGTACGCGGGCAGGATGCGCAAGGCGCGTCGCAAATAGAAGGCGCGGACATCCATCGTCCCGGTCGTGCGGCGCTCCCGCACGATCAGGCGCGTGATGAGAAATCCGCTCAAGACGAAAAACACCGTGACGCCCACCGGACCCCAAACGTCGACGACGCCGGAGCCGAACGGCAAGTGACGTCCGACCTGCAAGACCTTTCCGGCGTGGCCGACCACGACCATCAGGGCCGAGATCGCGCGCAGCCCATCGAGACTCGGCAACCTCTTCCCGCGAAGCGGCTGCGGACGGGTAGCGGCAAGCACGTGAAATCCCCCCTCCACAGCGAACGTGCGGAGGAGGAGGCAGGGCGCCAACTGGCCGCAAGGCCGACTTGCCGGACCGCTCGTTGGACGGTCGAGGAAGCAAGCGCTTCCAGCGGCCATCCGAGTGGTCGGCTGTCTTCTATTCCTGGCAGTCGTCGGGCGGAACGGTCGCTTCAAAAGCCTTTACAGCGGCATGCGTCGCCGACGCGAATGCCTGGGCATGGGTGAAGCCCAGCTTCTGCTTGACGGCGAGGTTCGGCTGCAGCGAGACCTCGACGGCGTCGAGTCGGTACAGGTCGAAGTACTGCGTCTGCGGCACCAGGCGGATGCCGTGCGCGCTCAGGTATGAGGAGAGGTTCTTGTCCGAAAACGGATACGGCAAACCCCGCCACATGGAGTTGAAAAAGCCGTCCCAGTGGTTGGGAATGTAGACCTTCGGATGGATGACCGGGACGATCATCGAAGCAAGTCCGGCGCTGCCGGTAGCGATCCACGCATCGACGCTCGTCAGCCCCGCGTCGCGCATCGCAGCGGCGAGATTCGCCAACGGGGAACCGTAGCTCAGGCCATCGGCCGTGACGGGTTTCGTCAGGTCGAACGCACTCGCGGAGTCGTTGACGAAGAAGCTGAGCTTTCTTCCACCCGGGTTGTCGACGGTGAAGAGATAGCCGCGGCTCCCGCCGCCGTTCGGAAAATCCTCCGCGACGCCCGCCCGCAATCCGCCGTTCACCGCGTGAGGAGGCGTCTTCAACTCGCGCCCGAAGTGCTGGTAGGGATTGGAGGCATCGCCGCTGTGGTTGAAGCGAACGACCCGTAGCGTCACACCGTGGCCCAAATCGATGCACTCTCCGTGTCCGGTGACCCAACTGCCGCTCACCACCGTGCACTGGCTCGCAGGGACACCCTGCGCTTGCGCCTGGTAGCAGGTGCTCTGGCTCCCGATGATCCGTGCTCCAGTCAGGAGCGCCCAGGTGGCGACGTCGTAGGTGTGGTCGAAGTGGCTGTGTCCGGCAAGCACGAAGTCGAGCCGGCCATCGGAGCTGATCGCGTCGCGGACCCTGCGCACGTCGGCCACATTCGGCTTCCACGGCTGGGTCGTGAACGTATACCGGTCGTTCGGATACTGCCGCGATGGCACGAAGATCTTTTCCGGCACGCGCGTGATGTACCCGTCCATGACGATGCGCAGACCGCCGATCTGAAAGTACCAGTTGGCGATCGACATCCAGGTCATCTCGACGTGAACGCCGGGCGCGGCGGTGCGAGAGGGTGCGGCGGCAACGAGAAGCGCGAGAGCAACGAGCGAGGCAGCACGGCGCATGGAGGGGCCCTCCGGGAAAGTGGCGGCGCCGCTTTCCGCGATGCGTACGATTGAACACTCCGCATCGCTTTCCGCTCGGACAAGGGGTCCCGCGAACCCAGGGGCGCGCACTGGGCGCCCGCCTGTTCGACCCCCGGTCACCCGAGCGCCGCGATGAACGCGGAGAGTCTGACAAGAAGCCGGTTCCGCGCGGTTCGAGGCGGTTGCGAGCGATCAAAGCAGATGTCCGCCGAGAGCGGTCGCCCGGTACGCTCCGCTGGACGGTCGGGAAGAGAGACCTTCGTCTCATCGGTCCCGGCAAGGCACATCCGCACGCCGGTGGGGGTTGTCATGGAAGCTCCTCATGCGAATCGACATTCGGGCGAATCCGCAGTGAGCCATGTGAGGCACGCTCATCCCCGCGTCGTCGACAATCCGATCCGCGCCGGGATTCTCTGCCTGCCGGTTTCGGCGGTGCTGTTCATGGTCGGAGCGATCGTGCGCGGGCCCTTCTACAATCCTGAGTTCGCCGGCGACGGCCGTTGGCTCGCGGATTCGGTCGTGTCGCGGGGCTATTCGGTGGGCTGGCTGATCCTGTTTGCCGCCATGACGCTACTCGTGTTCGGCGTCATCTCGCTCGCGATGGATCTGGCGCATGGGAGGGGACGCGCGCGCGCCCTTCTCGGTCTTTGCATTTCGGTCGCCGGGCTGGCGCTCTCGCTCGCTGTCGCCGGATCGTTCGCTTTCGGGTGGCCGAGCCTTGGAGAGCTCATCCTCTCCGGCGATCCTGCAGCGGTCACGGTACTGGTGGCGAGCTACAACAGCATGCCGCTCCGTATCGCTGGGATCGCAGGCAGCGCGCTCTACATCGGAGGGGCGCTTCCCATCGCGATGGTGATCTGGGAATCACGCTCGCTCCCGCGTTGGGCGGGCCTGCTCTATCTCATTCATGCCCCACTGCTCTGCATCACGGCGACGACGACATTGGCCGTCGAGTACCTCGGCGCGTTCTTCCTGCTGCTGGCCGGCATCGCGCTCTCGTGGGGAGTTCGCCACGAGGAGGAAGTGGTCCGTCACCTGGAGCATCACGCGCCCCTGCTTGAGACCCCGTCTCCTCGATGACCGGTCGGACATCCGTCGCTGATGGACGGCGCCACACCGGGACTCAGTGGATCATCGACGCGATCGATTCGCGAGCGCTCGACGGTGATTCGCGTTACGCTTCGGTGGACGCCATCCTCGCTTCGTCCTTTCGCCTCCACTTCGGGCGTCAAGCCTGAATCGCAGACTGGCGTGTCATCAGGAGGCACAATGAAGCGGATGATTCCGATCGTGGATCTGAAGACCGGCGAAGTGTCGGTTCGTTCGAGCGACACCTCCACCCTCGACGTTCCTGTCGATCTCGATCGAGACAGGGGCGTAGCGTCACTCTTGAAGTCGCACGCCCACTACTTTTCGACTACCGGGAAGAGCGCCATCAAAGCGACCTTACCGAGGCCGCTCTCGTGGCGCGTGCGCGGCGAGGAATGCCTGGTCGCGAATCTTTCTGAAACGATGACGGAGCGGTGCAGCTTCACCCTGTCGGCTGTCGAGCCGTATCAGGATTGATCTCGGTTGCTCTCGGACCCGGCGTTTTGCCACGGTGGATGCCCCCGGCAAAGGGGGCTGCCCTACCTGCGGCGAATCCCCCGCGTCATCCGGCGCCACGCGCGTGCCCACCAGACGAACCTTGCCTCCGGATAGCTGTATGGCCATCGGGAGGCGGCAATGGTGCGATGACGCAGGCTCTCCTCGGACTCGCCGCGGAGCCGCTGGACGCCGTGCAGCAGCGCAAGTCGGGACAACGATCCGGACTCCTTGGGCGACGCCCGATAGAAGAGAAGAAAAACGAGAAGCGAAATGCAGGCCAGCAGAGCGAGCCATTTGATTGTCATACTTCATTCCCAGCATCGCGATCGGCGACGCCGCCGTTGACGAGAGATTAGGTCTGGGAAGGTATCACGGCACGTCAATCGCAACCCGCGACCCGCTCATCTACCTCGGCGAGCTCGTGGCACGAGCGAGCTGCATTGCAACCGACGCGGGGCCGAACCGTCGAAGCCGCAGCAGCCGGAAGGCGGAAAGGCGAGCACCGCGTCCATGCGACGCGTTAGAATCTCTTCTGCACGGCCTGACCAACTCATCACAGTCCGACGTCCGCCGCCGATCGTCAGCTCGCGCCGGGCTGCCATACGGCAGGCAAGGAGGGAACATGCGCGAATTCGGAGTGAGAAGGTATGGAGAAACCCTGTACTACCACTGCATGGCCGCAAACGCGGCCGACGCGGCCGGGTGGTTCGCGCACTCCCAGCCAAAGCTCGCCGGACACGACTTTCAGGCGCTGGTCAAGGACGTTGCCAGGCCCGTCGTCGACGAGATTGGCCTTGGTGGAAATCCGTCCGTCGTGTTTGTTCGCCACGGAGCGCTGACGGAAGGCGCGAAGAACGCGATCGACCTGAAGCGGACCAGCTACCTTTCGGTCACTGCAGAGAGATCGATCTGAAATCCGAAACGATGGATCGATCCGCACTGAGCGTGCGGCCCGGGAGTTCCGCGTTGGCGTGACCTATTCCAAGACCGCCAATAAATCGCCGGCCTGCACCGTCGCCCTCAACGCCGGCAGCATCTCCTTCACCGTCCCTGCCTTCCCCGCCCTCACCACCGTCTCCATCTTCATCGCCTCGAGCGTCATCACCGGCGCCCCGGCCTCCACCGCTTGCCCCACCTTCACGTGCAGCGCGATCACCATCCCGGGCATGGTGGCGCCGATCTGCTTCGGGTCCCCCTTGTCTGCCTTGCGCCTCTCCACCGCCGCGGACGCGCGCGACCGGTCGCGCACGGCCACCTGCCTGCCGTGGCCATTGACCTCGAAATACACCGTCCGCCATCCGTCCTCGTTGGCGTCGCCGACCGCGGAGAGCGAGATGACCAGCGTCTTGCCCGGTTCGAGATCGACCCAGACTTCCTGTCCCGGATCCAGGCCATAGAAATATGTGGGGCTGTCGAGGATGGAGACGTCCTCGTACCGGCTCAAGTGGACCCAATAATCGTCGAGCACGCGCGGGTAGAGGGCAGCACTGATCGCCTCGTGCCGCGCGATCGGCCGGCCATGCTTCTTCGACAGGTCGGAAGCCAGCTTCTCGAGATCCACGGCCGGCAGCCCGTCGCTGGGTCGCCCCGTCAAGACCGGCTGGCCCTTCAAGATCGCCGCGCGCAGGTCCTCGGGGAACCCACCGGGGGGCTGGCCGAGATGCCCTTGGAAATAACCGGTGACGCTCGAGGGGAAGTCGAGCGACTCCGCCCGTGCCAGCAGCTTCGCGCGCGTGGCGGCGACGGTCTCGTCGAACGTGTCGCGCACTTCGAGAAGGCCGTTCTTCACCAGGAAGACGGCGAAATCGCCGACCATCTTGCTCGACGGCGTCACCTTGGGAATGTCGCCGACGAGCTGGTTGACGGCGGCGAACGCGGTCTTCACGTCGTTCCAGCGGTTGAGCAGCCCCATCTCGGCGACCTGCGGCCGTAGATTCGAGTATTGGCCGCCAGGGATCTCGTGGAAATAGACCTCGGTCGTGGAGCTCTTCAAACCCGCCTCGAAGGGCGCGTAGATCTCGCGCACGTCTTCCCAGTAGTCGACGAGCGGCTGCACGTCCTTGTTGGCCAGGCGCGTGTCGCGCCGGTGCTCGCGCAGCGCCGCCACCAGCGAGTTCCAGGAGGGCTGACTGGTGAGCCCGGACATCGACGCCAGCGCGACGTCGACGATGTGGACGCCGCACTCGATGGCCGAGATCAACGCCGCGATGCCGTTGCCGCTGGTGTCGTGCATGTGCAGGTGGATGGGCAGGCGAACGGTCCGGAGCAGCCGCTCGATGAGGAGCGACGCCGCGCGCGGCCGCAGCAGCCCCGCCATGTCCTTGATGCAGAGGAAGTGGGCGCCCATGTCCTCGGCGCGCTTCGCCAGATCGGCGTAGTAATCGAGGCTGTATTTGGTGCGCTTCGGATTGGCGACGTCCCCGGTGTAGCAGATGGCGAGCTCGGCCACCTTGCCCGTCTTGCGCACGCGATCGATCGAG